>ENA-ORDP01000525-ORDP01000525.1-marine-sediment-metagenome-genome-assembly--contig:-NODE-525-length-24811-cov-7.810147_pt1 | contig 24811 bp, 20 predicted proteins | sample MGYA00248627_ERZ508539 | MGnify/ENA primary metagenome ERZ508539 (study PRJEB26208, sample SAMN05571518) | marine sediment metagenome | biome: deep sea; feature: Hydrothermal vent; material... | reverse complement strand
AGGATCATTGATTTTGCTCTTTCAAATTGCTTGAATTCCGGACTTAGGAAAATATATGTTTTGACTCAATACAAATCGGAGTCATTAAATCATCATTTATTAGAAGCTTGGAGCATTTTCAATCCAGAGCTTGGTGAATTCATTTATTCTGTACCCCCTCAAAGAAAGCTCAACAATGATTGGTATTTAGGGACGGCAAACGCAACTTATCAAAATATTAATTTATTTTCCGACGATAACAAAGCAAAATGGGTTTTAATTTTAAGCGGTGATCATATTTACAAAATGGATTACTTGAAAATGCTCCAATATCATGTCGATAAAAATGCCGATCTAACCATGTCATGTATTGAAGTTCCCAGAGATGAAGCAAACCGGTTTGGTATAGTTGGAGTTAATGAAAACCTTCTTGTAACATCCTTCATCGAAAAACCGAATAATCCGCCGGAAATTCCTGATAAACCAGGCTATAGTTTTGTTAATATGGGAATTTACGTATTCAATTCCAGCTCGCTTCGCGAAGTTCTAACCGAAATGGAATCAAAGAAAATTAAAAGTCATGACTTCGGAAAAGACATACTGCCGTACATGGTTGAAACTAAAAGGGATATATATGCTTGTAAGTTTGTCGATGAAAATCAAAAAGCTCAACCGTATTGGAAAGATATTGGAACGATAGACAGTTATTATGCCGCTAGTATGGATTTAATAAGTGTAACTCCTGAATTCAATCTTTATGATCATCATTGGCCTATTAGAACATACCAATATCAATTTCCGCCTGCGAAAACCATATCTCATGAAGGCGAACGCGTCGGTAGAACCTTAAATTCATTAATTTGTGATGGTTCAATTGTTTCCGGAGGTTTGGTTGAACGTTCATTACTCGGTCCAAATGTGCGGATTAACAGCTATTCATACGTCACCGATTCTATTCTTATGAATAATTGCAATATAGGAAGACATGCCAGAATTAGACGGACAATAATTGATAAAAATGTGATTGTCCCTGCAGGATGTGAAATCGGTTTCGATTTAGAGGGTGACATGAAAAAATTCACGGTAACAAACAGCGGAATTGTGGTTATTGGAAAAAATCAAGTCTTAACTTGATGTAAAAATCTCCGATATTTTTCTTACATTCACAGTGCGGCTAGCCGCCGAGCAATAAATTTTTTATATACAATTTGCAAAATAGTTTTCGGATTTTGTTTTATCAATTAACTCACCCAAGTTCTCTTCCTCCAAAGGCGGACAGATATAATGATTCAAGTAAAAAAGACTTTTATAAAAAAGAATATGAAGCTGATAAAAAATAATTTCGCTAATTTCTCTATATTTTTCTAAACAGATCCATATTATTAATTTACATTTTTTTTATTCTTCTTTAAAAAATTATTGGAACCGGGAATTTTCTCTATATGACGCCCAACTTATGCTATATTTATTTATTTTATTCTTTTATTTTTTATTATATTTTTCTATAAGATAGTTTTAGTAAGGAGGTAACGAACGAATATTACCGGAATAATAAAGTAATCATGCATCAAATTTTATTAGATAAATTAAAGCAACTACCGGAGAAACCCGGCATATATCAGTTTAAAAATGAAAGAGGAACGGTCATTTATGTCGGTAAAGCCCGTAATCTTAAAAACAGAGTAAGAAGTTACTTCCATAGTAATATAAATTCTACAAAAACATTAGCACTCGTAAAGAGAATAAGAGATTTTGACTTAATAATAACCGACAATGAAATTGAAGCTCTGGTTCTGGAAAATAATCTCATTAAACAATTAAAACCACGATATAATGTTAACCTTAAAGATGACAAATCCTATCCATTTATAAGAGTTACTAAAGAGCCGTATCCCAGGATATTTCCTTCCAGAAGAATTGTGAAAGACGGAAGTAAGTATTTTGGTCCTTATACCGATGTAAAAAGCATGAAAGCTTCGTTACGTATGATTAATAGAATATTCAAGATCAGAAGTTGCAAACTTAATATAAACCGGCAAAATATCGATAAGAAAAAATTTAAAGTTTGCTTGGATTATCATATTAAAAAATGCGATGGACCATGTGAGGGTTTAATCTCCGAAATTTCTTACAATGAAATGGTTTCCGAAGTAATCAAAGTTTTAAAAGGTAAGACGGATGAATTGATAAAAGAGTTAAATCTTAAAATGAATAAAGCCGTTGAATCCCTTAATTTTGAAGAAGCTGCAGAGTTACGGGACAAAATAAATCAACTTCAAGTAATATCTTCCAAGCAAAAAGTTGTTAGTGACGATTTTAAAGATAGAGATATTTTTGCGGTAGTTTATGAAGGAAGGGAAGCTGCATGTTCCATCTTTAATATCAGAGACGGTAAATTAGTTGGGAAAAAACAATTAAGATTGGCTATTGAGGAAGGAGAAAATCTCGCGAATATCTATTCGGCGGCAGTTAAATTTTTTTACAACGAATTTGTTGAAATACCCGATGAAATTGTACTTGAAGCAAAGCCTATAGACGCTGAACCGCTTATCAAATGGTTAGTTCTTAGAACCGACAAAAAAATAAAATTCACAATTCCTCAACGTGGAATATTGAATTCTTTACTTAAGATGTGTAAAGAGAATGCATCTTTACATCTTAAAGAAATTCAACTTCAAAAGATGAAAAAAGAGGGACAGGCGCCTCATGTTTTATCCGCTCTTCAAAGAGATTTACGGCTCAACGCACTACCGAGAAAAATTGAATGTTTTGATATTTCAGATCTGCAAGGCACCGATACGGTTGCAAGCATGGTCGTATTCGAAGATGCAAAACCGAAAAAGAGTCTTTATAGAAAATTTATTATTAAAGAAGTTCATGGGCCGGATGATTTTTCTAGTATGCAGGAAGTAATTAGAAGACGATATTCCAAGTTACTCAAAGAAAATGGCGTGCTGCCGGATTTAATTATGGTCGATGGAGGTAAGGGACAGCTTTCCAGCGCCGTTGAAGTTTTTAATGAACTAGGTTTTGAGAATTATAATATTATTGGTCTTGCAAAACGATTAGAAGAAGTATTTTTCCCGGATCAATCCGAACCTGCGTCAATTCCGAAAACTTCTTCAGGATTAAAACTACTACAGCAAGTCAGAGATGAAGCTCATCGATTTGCTGTTTCTTTTCACAGAGAAAGACGCAGTAAAAGGACATTCACCAGCGAGCTTATGGAGGTAAAAGGTATCGGATCATCAACCGTCAATATTTTATTGAATGATTTAGGCAGTTTAAACGAAATAAAAAATGCGGATTTGAAAAGGCTCACACAAATAGTCGGTAAGAAAAAAGCTGAATTATTAAAAAATTATTTTGATAAAGACGTAATTTGACGATGTTGTTTTATTCTTTGCGTATCGGTGAATGGAAATTTTAATTTGTGTATCGGTAACTATTGAATAATCCGGAGATATTTTGGCAACATACATATCACCCTAGCTGTGTGGAAGTTTTAATAAACAGCATAATAATGGAAAAGGTTGGGGAAAATATTCTAAAAAAATTTACAAACGGAATAGGTCGGTTTTGAATTTCTTTAAAAATAAAAAGCTCTAAAATGTATTATCTTACGGCTTTTTAGCGGGGTCGACGAGATTCGAACTCGCGACCTCCTGCGTGACAGGCAGGCGTTCTAACCAACTGAACTACGACCCCGTTTGGTGTATCATTTTTTCAAAAAAGCGAATCAAATATATACTTATGAGTTTCTAAAATCAACTGTTTAATTATTCTTTACACTTTATATTCCGAATGAAATCCCAACTGATTTTGCAACTTTTACTGTCTGAGTATTTTCTTGTACAAGTTTCAAATTTGCAACTGCTTCACTTATGCTTACATGTTTTATTTCGCTGCCCTTTAATGCCGCCATTCTTCCAAATTTACGTTTTGAAGCAAGCTCAATTGCATACGCGCCATATTTTGTGGAAAGAATTCTGTCAAAAGGTGTAGGACTTCCGCCTCTCTGCAAATGTCCCAAGACAGTAACTCTTGTTTCTTTTCCTGTATTTTCTTCAATGTTGCGTGCAACAACTTCTGCGATTCCGCCCAATCTTCTAGGGTCTGTCCTTTTTATATCTTTACCTTTCAGAACCATATTTTCGCCCAAAGCTTTGGCACCCTCTGCAACACAAACAAGAGAGAATTTTTTACCCATCAATTCTCTTTTATGAATTTTCTCGTAAATTTTCTCCCAAGAAAAAGGAGTTTCAGGAATTAAAATAATATCTGCTCCTCCAGCCATTCCCCCATGCAAAGCAATCCAGCCTGCATATCTTCCCATTACTTCCACTACTATAATTCTGTGATGTGAAGAAGCCGTGGTGTGAAGTCTATCCAATGCAGTTGCAACAACATACACTGCAGAATCGTGACCGAATGTTAGGTCAGTTGCACTTAAATCATTATCGATAGTTTTAGGAACACCAATTACATTCAATCCTTCTTCACCCAATTCTTTAGAAATGTGCATGGTACCGTCGCCACCAATAGCAATTAAGGTATCCAAATTCCAAGCTTCGTAATTTCTTTTTACAGCTTCTACTCTATTTTCAATTTCAATCTTCCCGTTTTTTTCAACAGGCCAATGAAACGGGTCGCCTTTATTTGAAGAACCGAGAATTGTTCCTCCCTGAGCCAATATTCCCGATACATCGCTGTTTTTTAACTCTTTCGCTCTTCCTTCAACCAATCCCTCAAATCCATCTAAAATACCAAGAACATTCATACCGTAATCTTGAGCCGGCTTAGTGACACCTCTTATTACAGCATTAAGTCCCGGACAATCCCCACCCCCTGTTAAAATACCTATTCTTCTAACTTTCTTCGGAGCCATTAATTTTATTCTCTCTTTCTAATTATTAAAAAATATTTACAAGATCTTCTTTGTCGTCTTAAAATGAATTTTAGCAATTTTGTTTAATTCTTCTTTACCGTATTTTTTTATAAAATTCTTTGCTGTAGTTTCAACTTTTACCGATGAACCTTTAACAAGTTTTATTTCATATTTTTTTTCGGATTGTAAAAACCAGGAATTAAATCTTTCCCTTGCTAAAATTGATGCAGCCGCAACTGCTGTGTATCTTTCTGCCTTAGTGTATTGGTGCAGAATTAATTTCTGTCCTTTCTTTTGCAGTGAATTTATAATCAAACTTTCATCACCGAATTTATCACTTATAGCTTCCCCTGCTTTGTGTAACTCTAATATATTTTCAAGAACTCTAGCGTGTGCCCAAGCAAGTAACCTGTTTAAATTACCAATTTTAGAATAAAGTTCATTATACTTTTCAGGAGTAATCATAATTATATTAAACTTTCCATTGACAGAGCTTTTAATACTTCCTGCAATTTTGTTTATTGTAGAATCGTTTAACTCTTTGCTGTCCTTAACACCTATTTTTTTTAGGTTCGTTAAACTTTGTTTATCAGCTAAAACACCTGCAACAACTAACGGTCCGAAGTAATCGCCTTTGCCTGATTCATCTGTTCCAATATAATCGGATGGTTCATCAATTTCTTTACCGCCAAAATCGAATAAACTTTTACCGAAAATTAAATCACTGATTTGACAATAAAATTCAGTTCCCTTATTTCCTTGGAGAACTTTTTTTACACCCTTTTTTCCAAAGTAAACCAAAAATTTTAATTCATTTTTCCCTGATGCAATACTGACACTAAAATTGTAATTGTTCTCCGTAACCGGCGATAAATAACACCCTTCCTTTACAAGACGATTTACAATTTCATCAATCTGCTGTTTTGCAAGAAACTTTATTTTATCCAAGTGAAGATTAAAATATTATAATGACAAAACTAAGAATAATAATTTGTGAGATAAATCACCAATAGTATCTTATTAGAAATATTTGTTTATATTCTGACAAAAGATTTTAAATAGCAAATACGGTTTAAAAAATTGCCGGATGGCTGAATGGGATTGCGTATTATTCATACATCTATCCAACCTCTATCTATACTATTTTTTCAGAAGTCCCATTTTTAAATTTTATTAAAATATTTTGTTTGTTATTCCGGTTAAAGAAAAGAAATTGAATTTAAATAATTAAAATCCCATTCTTGCTCTTATATAAAATGAAGTTCTCTCTGCTGATTTTCCGATTGAAAGTGAAGTTGTAAAAGTGCGGTTGAGAAATGACAGCCAAAATCCGCCGCCGTAGGTTGGATGCCATTTATCTGAAGAAATATTTTTCTGAAATACTCTGCCGATTTCAGTAAATGCGCTTAACCCAAAGCGACCCGGAATAATTATATTAAGTTTTGTTAAATAAAATCTTGCTTCAAATTGTGAGGAAATAGATGCATCACCGGCAAATCTTTCCCGGTTGAATCCCCTTAGATTTTCTTTTCCACCTAAAAATGCCGATTTAAAAAACGGGAATGTTCCCCATATTTTTTCTCCCCTGATTCTAAAAGCTAAAGTTATATCCGTTATTTTATTGAAAGTATAATAGTGTCTTACATCAAATGAAGCTTTGCTGAAATTAAATTTGTTATCCTTTCCTGCAGGAAAATATGAAAACGAAACATTAATTAAATCACCTTTATAAGGATTTCGTTTTACATCCCGACTGTCAAAATCAATTGAAGAATTCAATCCCCATAATTTGAATCTACCCAAACCGTAATTACCATAAGTAAAAGAATTTAAAATAGAAGGATTATTAATATTGGTTTTATAACTGCTGTATGAAAATCCTAATGACAAATTAAACCGACCTGTTAATTTAAAAATTAATGAAGGTTTAAATTCAAAAACTCTTTGCCTGACTTTATAAAATTTCTTTAAAACTAACGATCCACTGTAGGGGGTTTCATTTCCAAATCCGTAAAAGTTTGTTAAAGAAAGTTCTGTGCTTTTTATTTGGACTCCTAATGATATCCCCCTATATAAAGAATTAAAAAATGCTTCATAATTTATATTAAAGCTTTTTGTTTTTGTTGCATAAGAGCCGGTTAATAACATTCTATAATCATAAGGGATTTTACGGAAGCCGTATTTTATTAATATTGGGCCTGCACCAAGAACTACACCGTCATCCGTATTGATATGTTCAACGGGTGCAACCAACCATTCATACCCTCTATCCAATTGCCTATCTTCGTATCTTTCAAAATCATTTTTAGGATCAGGAATTTTATCAGTATTTACAATAGTACCTTTCCCTGCAATAAATTTAGAATGTTTACCGCTGTCATAAAATCTTGTTGCATTTTCTAATCTTGGAAAAGGAATAATTGGAAAGTGCGAGTGAACTTTAGATTTGTTTATAAATTCATCTTTCCCGTGTCCACCGATTATTCTTATCAAAGCTCCTGAATCTACATCACCGGTAACCACAGCTTTATCATCACCCTTTAAAAGATAAATTCTTATCTCTTCAACTAAATTATTATCAAATATTTTATGATATAACTCCTTCCCTTTTTTCTCACGTGTTCTTCTATCTAATTTAAAAAGAGAGACATCTGTAGTATTATTTTTTAATCTTTTTATTTGAAGATAATCTGCCTTATTACTTCCAAAAATATCCACATAACCGTTTATCAATTCATAAAATTTATTCGATGCTTCTTTTAAATGGTCTCTGCGGGAGATTAACTTTCTAATTAGTTCAGTACTCGCGATGGCATAAACTTCAAGAGGCAGATGTTTAACGGCATCTTTTATCACATCATCGGTTATTGTATTCTGAACGAAAGTTGTTACGGAATCCCATGTAGCTTTATTAATTTCAGAAAGATAACGTCTATCCAAAAATCTTCCGTTCCAGGTAAGGCTTTGAATATTTGAATAATCTTCTTCAAAAGTTACAAGCTGCGGAGTGAGTGCTTCCATTAATGAAGGAGCTAATCCGTCATATTTAGCAAATGCCTGATCCCTATCTCTCGGAATCGGTTTCCATAATTTTTTTTTCTTTTTATCCAGCAAAGCCCAACGCCATTGGTCGAAATGCCTATCCCAATCACCTAAAAGCATATCCATTAAACGTGCTTTTAAGAATTCAATATTATCAACTTTTTCGTTTCTCTTTTTTTCCAGCCTGTGAAAAAGTTTATATGTGCCTATTACTTTATCGGCTCCTTCAAAACTAATATCACCCGGATTATTTCCTTCATCGGGATGAACTTCAATCATTCCGAGAACTCCGCCGAATTCTTTTCTGTACTTTCCCAATTTTTTATCATCGGGCATAAAAACTAATTGCGGAACTGCCTGAAAAACACCGACTGCTTTTAACAGCAGAGCAACAACTAATGGTGCCATCGGGTTTGCCGAACTAATTTGATCTTTTAATACGCTTGCAACAAATGTTTCTTTCAAATCATCCGGAAGCATTCTAGCCGGGTCTTTATCTATCGAACGAAATTTGTAATCAAGCCCGTCTTTTCCTAAAAGGTGAAGTGTTCTTGTTTGCAGTCCGCCTCCTTTTCTTGTTGGAGTTAAACCTCCGGCAAAATTATTAAGGTCTAATATTTTTACTTTTATAGGGGTTGTCCATACATCGCGCCAGTGTTTGCCAAAAATAAATTTGTGAAACCATCCGGCTTTATATTCTTTACCGGGTACAACAATTGTGTCTCTTGGTGAATTGAATACTTGGCTGTACGATTCGGATTGTACTAATAAAAACAGTAATACTAATAATATAATTTTTCTTATCACCACAATTAAATTTCGTTTTGTAAGGTTAGAATATCTTGAGAAAAAATGTATTAAAATTAAAATATTTTTATTCCGGTTTTACTGAAGACAAATTAATTGTAAATGAAGTGCCCTCGTTTTCTATACTTTCAATTTTTATACTTCCACCATTCTTTTCAATAAATTGAATGACTAATTGTAGCCCTAAACCTGTACCGATTTCCTTTTCAGTACCCGGGCATGAAAAAACATCGGCAGAAAATATTTTTTCAATCTTTTCCTGTTCCATTCCAACACCGGTATCTTTAATAATTAATTCGATTTTCTCTTTATCGTCAATTATTTTTTTGGATGCATCAATTGTAATACTGCCGCCCCTATAAGTGAATTTAATGGAATTTGAAAGAAGATTTTGGACGACAGAATTCATCATATCTTCATCAGCAAAAATATATAAGCCTCTATCAATATTTACTTTTACATCAATTTGTTTTTTAAGATAATTACCTTTTAATAAATTTAAGTTGTGTTCAACTAAATCCAAAAGATTCAATATCTCGGGTTCGTATATAATTCTTCCAACCTGGAATCTTGAGTACTGCAAAAGATTGGTTGTCATATTGTATAAATTTTTTGATGATTCGTAAATAGCATTTTGATATTCTTTTATTTCTTCCTTTGTAAGTGTGTCAAATTCAGTAGTAAGAATTTCAGAAAAACCTAAAAGAGAATTAAAGGGAGCCCGCAGGTCGTGGGATATTAGAGAGAACAATTTATCTTTTGATAAATTTAAATTTTCTAATTTCACAATCAATTCTTTTCTTTCTTGTTCAAGTCTCTTACGCTCAATTGCACGGGATATTGAATAGCCGATAACTTCCAATATTTCTTTTTCTCTTATTCCATAAGTGTTTTTGTCGTGATAATCTTGAACTACAAGTGCACCTATAGTTTGCTCGCCTATAATTAAAGGTATTCCAAGCCATATTTTAGAAGGTGCGCCTACTAAATCTACCTTCCCTTCTTTTACAAGCTGTACGTCTCGCTCCTCATCTATCAACTCCGATTTACCGGAATTGATTATATATTCGGTTAATCCGTGCCTAAATTTTACGGAAAAAGCTTCTTCATCAACTTCATCTTGAAAGTAAGGAAAAGTTATTAAATCATTTTCTCTATCATAAAGTGCTATATAAAAATTTTCTACAGGCATAAACTCTTTTATAGAATTCCTAATAAAATCAAAGAAATCCTCCAAGCTTCCACCAACATTTGAATAAAATAAAATTTTAGAAATGATCTGCTGAACCTTTTCATCTCTCCTTTTTTGTGTTACATCCCTTCCTATTCCCACACTCAATACTAATTCGCCTTTTTCATTAGTCAACTCTGAGATGTGCCAAGAAATTATTTTCTCTTCACCTGTTTTGGTTACAAGCGGCAATTCCATTTCAATTGGAGTTTCTTCTCTGTTTTTTCTGTTTCGTAATTTCTTTGTTTTAAACTTTAGCTGAGATTCTTTAGGGATTGTTTTTAACCAACCATTACCCAATAATTCCTCTTCGGTGTAACCGGATATAGCAACACCTTTTTTGTTGACTTTAGACAAGGTTTCATTTCTATCAATTACTATAACAATAACATCAGCCAAATCAATAATTGAATTTAGATTGTTTTTTTCAAAAGTTAAATTATTGAATACCTTATTTAATTGAGTTATGTCCCTTAAAATGCCTACACTTACTGCAAGATTACCCAATTCATCCGGATCGTGAAAAGACAGATCCTCAATAAGTTTAAGCTCACCTGTTTTAGTTTGAATTGTATAATTACCGTAAAAATCTTCTGCAATATCTAATTTATTATCACCCCTCGAATAAGAACATTCAACTTTTTTTACAATCTTTGAAAATCCGAAATCATTAATTTCATCTTTTGTATAGCCTGTTAAATTTTTAATGGAGGGACTTATGTAATCGTAAGTTTTTCTATTATGATCATACTTATAAATTACAACATCGGAATGTGTAAATATTAAATCTCTGATATTATCAAACTCGGAAAATATTAAGGTTTGTTCTTTTGCTAAATGCATTTGTTTTTAAAAATAAGAATAATAGATGCAAAATAAGTCTGCTTAAATAACAGATAGTAATTTATAAAAATAATAGATACAAAAACTATTTTCTCTGAAAAAAAATTGTAAACAAAATTAAAAAATTTTTACAGAATATAAGAATGTATTTGACAATTATTTCAGATAAGAAAAAGAATCCGAACGATTGATAACTTCATACGCCGCTGATTTCGGAAAAAACATTCAACCGGTAATAACCTCATTCGGCTTGGATTGAATAGTTGCCGTATCTTTAATTGCGGTTAACGGTTTAAAAATTCTAAGAATGAGTTAATGTTAATCTATTATATAATTCCTTGCTATTAAAAAATCACCAAGTTATTTTAACTATTAAATAATTACGATATTAGAATTAGATGAAATTGAAATACGATAAAGCCAAAGAGGTATTTACGGAGTTTTTAAAAAACGGCAAAAACCGGATAACTCCCGAACGATTCGAAGTGATGGAAGCAGCGTTGAATTATGAAGGTCACTTTGGCGCAGATGATTTATATATCGTTATGAAAAATTTGAAATCAACTGTTTCAAGAGCTACTGTTTATAAAACACTTGAACTTTTGGTACAATGTGAACTTATAAGCAAACGAAATTTTGGCGATAAATTAACAAGATATGAAAGCAACTTTAAGAAACAGACCCACGATCATTTAATTTGTATGGATTGTGGTAGAATCGTTGAGTTTGTAAATCCTAAATTAAACAACCTGCCTGAACAAATAAGTGACGAACTTGGTTTTGTAGCATCAAGTCATTCGTTCAATGTTTTTGCAAGATGCAAAGACCCTAAAAACTGTAAATATAATAAATAGATAATTAAACACATTTAACATATATGATTGATAATACTTACCCTCTATCTTGGCAGAAAGATGATTTTCAAATTAAAGTTTTCTGTTCTATACCGAATATTGCAACCGGCATTCTGATAAAAGCCGCTCAAAATTATTTTATTGTTGACCCTGGAGATGGAATATTAAGAGATTTAAACTCTGAAATTGGGACTAAAAACATTTTAAGCATTTCAGATATTTTTATTTCACACGGACATCACGATCATGTTGGCGGAGTATGGAGCTTGCTTACATATATGCGTGTAATGAGAAAAGATACACCACTTACTTTGCATTTTCCAAAAGGCTGCAAGGAAATAATTTCAATTTATTCTGCATTCGACCAGGTTTACTCACATAGTCTTCCCTATAAAATTATACTGAATGAAATTCCGGATACGGAAAAATTTAAGAGCAGCAAAGATTTAGTAATCACTCCGTTCCCTGTTATACACAAAGAATTTTTAAATGACGGTGTAACAAAAGGACAAGTACCCGCAATTGGATTTAATTTTGAACACAATAATATAAAAATATGTTACGGGGGTGATACAGCTTTTTGCACAGAATTGGAAGAAGCCGCAAAAAATGTAGATTTAGCTATTATTGAAGCCGGTCATGATGAACATGAAAATACACCGGACGATATGCACATGACTCTTGAAGAGGCAAAAAAAATAGGTGAATCGGCTAAAGAATACTTTTTAGTTCACGTACCAGAATAGATAAGATTAAAGTGAAAAATTCTAATATTCAAAAAAATATTATATGGTATCTTATGAAATTATTCTCTAAATATGCACTCCTTATATTTATAATTCAAATATTTTTTAATCCATTTCTCTACTCACAAAGCAAAAAAGATAAATATCGTTTCCCAAAAGAAAAACATTTAAAAAATATAAAAATGTTAACTAACGGCGGTGAAAATGCAGAGGCATATTTTTCGTTTGATGAAAAGAAACTAATCTATCAATCTTCTAAAGGTAAAAAAAAGTGTGACCAGATATTTATAATGAACATTGACGGAACAGATAAAAAACTTGTGTCAACGGGTAAAGGAAAAACAACATGCTCATTTTTTTTACCGGGTGACAGTACAATAATTTATTCTTCAACTCATCTAACCGATGATAATTGTCCCCCGTCTCCTGACCTTTCACAAGGTTATGTTTGGAAGCTTTACAAATCGTACGATATCTTTAAAGCCAACGTAGACGGTTCAAATTTAAGAAGATTAACCACAACTCCCGGTTATGATGCGGAAGCAACTGTTTCTCCGGTGGGCGATAAAATTGTTTTCACTTCAACAAGGGATGGTGACCCGGAAATTTATACAATGAATTTGGACGGAAGTAACCAGACAAGGCTCACTTACCACAAAGGTTATGACGGAGGTCCTTTTTTCTCACAGGACGGTAAAAAGATTGTGTTCAGAGCAAGTTCACCAAGAACCGGACAAGAGTTAAAAGACTACGATGACCTTGTTAAAAAAGGGTTGGTCAAACCTACGGCATTAGAAATTTATGTTATGGATGCCGACGGTAAAAACGTTAAACAAGTTACTCATTTCGGTAAAGCAAGCTTTGCTCCTTTTTTCTTCCCCGACGGGAAAAGAGTTATATTCGCTTCAAATTTAAATAGTAAAACCGGCAGAAATTTTGACCTGTATATGATTAACGTTGACGGCACCGGACTTGAGCAAATTACTTTTTTCGACCGGTTTGACAGTTTCCCTATGTTCACACGGGACGGTAAAAAAATAGTTTTTGCTTCCAACAGGTTTAATAAGAAAAGAGGCGATACAAATATTTTTATTGCCGATTGGGTAGAATAAAAAAAAATATAAAATTGAATTCGACGTAGGATAATTTTATATTCTAATCAATAATAAGTAGGAGATTTTATGAAAAAGAAACATCCTCTACTGAGATTTATAGTTTTTGTTGTAATAGTTGCTACATCATATTTTATTTATGACAAATATAATGTTGTGTCAATTTCAGCCGAAGACCTTGCTTTTGAATTTACACACAATATTGAAAACGCTAACGATAAATACCTCAATAAAGAAATTAAAGTTACCGGCGAGGTGAAAGCGTTGTATAAATTGATGAATACACGGCAGGTTTTAGAACTTAGCACACCCAATGACGGACTTCCTATAATCGGTTTCTTTAAAAATAAAACCGATGAGTATGAAGCTCAAAAATTAAGAGAAGCGGATATGGTTACGGTTAAGGGAGTTTGCCTGGGAACGTCTGCTTATTCCTATGTTAAAGGAATAAAGATTGACGTTGAAAGCATTTCAAAAGAATAAATGAACTGGTACCAAAAAGAAATAATTCTCGGTAGAAAATCGAGGGGATTCCATCTTGTAACCGGTGAGATTTTAAATTTTCTACCTGAAATTAAAAATATAAAAATAGGGATAGCTCACTTTTTTATAAAACATACTTCGGCATCTCTCACTTTAAATGAAAATTTTGACCCCACCGTCAGAACCGATATGGAAAACTATTTTAATAAATTCGTACCCGAAGAAGAACCGTATTATATGCACACATCGGAAGGTAGCGACGATATGCCTTCGCATATAAAATCTTCTTTACTCGGAGCCGGATTAACAATTCCGATTACAAACGGAAGATTGAATTTGGGAACCTGGCAGGGTATTTATTTAAATGAACACAGAAGCAGGGCAAGAGAAAGAACAATTGTTGTAACGATAATGGGGAAAGAATAAAGTTTTATTCCTTACTATTTTAATAACCCGATTTCTTAAAAAAAATCGGGTTTTTTTATGACAATTTAATTTACATTTACTTCTAAATTAATTTTAATTTCTAAATTTAACTTTGGAAATATGAACAGCACAAAAATATTATTTGTTTGTCTCGGCAATATCTGCAGGTCACCTGCGGCGGAGGCAATAATGACCAAAAAGATTATAGACAGAGGACTTGAATGGGATATATCCGTTGACTCCGCAGGAGTAATGGGCTACCACACGGGCGAGCCTGCCGATATGAGAATGAAACAGCACGCAAATTTAAGAGGATACGAAATCACAAGCATAGCAAGAAAATTTAACCCCGGCAGAGATTTTGAAGAGTTTGATTATATAATTACGATGGATGATGAAAATTACCGGGACATTACCTCAATGGATACCGAAGGAAAATACAAAAATAAAATTTATAAGATGGTAGAATTCTGCAGAACAAACAAAACGGATGAAGTACCTGATCCATATTACGAAGGCAGGGAAGGATTTGAAAAAGTACTTAATATTTTAGAAGATGCCTGCGAAGGTTTATTGGAAAAAATAATAAGTGAAAATGGATAAAAATATTTCAAATAAAATAGAGCAAATTACAAGCTCAAAAATCCTTTCTTCATCTTCCGTTTCCGGCGGTTGTATTAGTAATGCATACAAAATTACACTCGATGACAAAAGAAATCTTTTCTTAAAAATAAACTATTCACATCCTTCCGATATGTTTAGAAAAGAAGCTGACGGATTAAAAGAACTTGCGAAGCCGCAAGTAATTAAGATTCCCAAAGTAATCGCTGTTGAAGATTCATTTATTCTGTTAGAGTTTATCGAAGGAAGTACAAAGGAAAAAGATTTCTTCGAAAACTTCGGAATATCTTTTGCCGAGTTGCACAAGTTCACTTCCGGCTCATTCGGATTTTACGAGGATAATTACATCGGTTCGACAAAACAAATAAACATTCCCGGTGAAAAAGAAAAAAATAATTGGACTTCTTTTTACTTCAATAAAAGAATCTTATTTCAATTTAAATTAGCTGAGAAAAACGGTTACGCTACCGATGAGCTTAAAAAGGGTATCTTGTTTTTGGAAGATAACATTGAAAAGATTTTATCCGGTAGTGAAGAACCTCCTTCCCTTCTGCACGGCGACCTCTGGGGTGGGAATTATATGGTTAACAAAAACGGGAAAGTAAGTTTAATTGACCCGGCAGTTTATTACGGACACAGGGAAGCAGACCTTGCAATGACAAAATTATTCGGAGGTTTCAGTGAAAGTTTTTACGCCTCTTACAATGAGACTTACCCTTTGAAAGACGGATATAATTATAGGGAAAATATTTACAAATTATATCACGTACTTAATCATTTAAATTTATTTGGAAGGGGTTATTACTCACAAGCGATCAGTCTAATAAAAAGCTACAATTAAATAAACTCCAAGTAACAAATTATAAAATAACAGAATTTAGATATCTCAAGGACAAAACTTTTAGATAAAGATTTATCTGTATGAATTATAAAATATTGGATTTTGTTACTTGAGATTTTTTTAGAATTTGGTGCTTATAATTTGGAATTTCAAATCAGTAATTCTTCCCCCGACAAGTCGGAGGAAGAATTACTAATAAACTAAAATTATTTCTTTTCCGGTTTTTTGATATCAACCATTTCCACATCAAACATTAATGTAGAGTTTGCAGGTATTGAGCCGATTGCTCTTTTACCATAAGCTAATTTTGGAGGAACAAGAAGTCTGTACTTGGCACCTTTCTTCATCATTGCAGTGGCTTCCTGCCATCCTGGAATCATAGGTTGAATTTTAAATGGATAGGAAATCGGATCGCCTCTCTCTACAGAGCTGTCAAACTTTTTACCGTTAGTTAAAAATCCGGAATAATTTAAAGTAATAATATCCCCCGAATCAGGTACAGCACCCGTACCCTCTTCAATTACAATATATTTCAAACCGCTTTTAGTGGTTTTGTATTTTGTGGAATCTACTTTCCAAGGTTCTACCTTTGTTAACTCGTGGGCAGCTAATAACTGGACGACCAATTTAATACTCGAATTAGGTGGAATAGTTCTAAATCCTTTTTCACCGTACGCAAGTTTTGAAGGGATAATTATTGTACGGGTTCCCCCTTCCTTCATTCCTTCAATTCCTTCGGTTGATCCTTTAACAAACCCGCCTGCTGGTCCTAAAATATATTTAATCGGTCTGTTAAATTTATATGAATCGCCTATGCGTGATTTTACTCTTGATGTATCTTTCGTCCAATCGGAAAATAAATCCGTTGAATCTTTTATTATCCATGCTCTGAAATTAATCGAAATAAACTCACCTTTTTTTGCAACTGCACCCGTACCAAGGGTATCGTTAACAAACATTAAACCCGATTCTTTTTTTACAACATCGTTCTTTTTTGAGCAGCCGGCAAAAGTAAAAAGCAATAAAAATATTGCAATAAATAGTTTCATTTTTCTTCCTTTAATTTTTTTTAGATTCAAATATATTTATTTACTGTGATAATTCATAAATAAAGTTTGTATTTTTTATTACAATATTTTTTATTACCAATTTGTATCTTCATATTATAAATTAGTGTTACTTAATAATTTAAAAACAAAATTTGATGCTTTACCTCCTTTTACTGATTATGTTATTAAATACCAACAGTGCAAATTTACTTGATGATAATGCAATAATTGATTGTAGTTATTCTTTCACAGAAGCTGTTTCAAATTTAGACTTCCCGAACAATATTAAAAAAGATTTAACTATTATAACTGTGCGCTATTATTCTTTCGATGATAAACTTCACCAAGGTCAAATTGTTATTCACAAAGATTTAGCCGAAGATGTAAAAACTATTTTCAAGTTAATTGAAGAAAAAAGATTCAAGATTGCCAAAGCTATTCCTATTGTATTTTATAATTGGTCCGATGAAAAAAGTATGTTTGCCGATAATACATCCGCATTTAATTACAGGTTTGTTGCGGGAACAAAGAGACTTTCCAATCACGCAACGGGAAGAGCGATTGACATAAATCCTTTTTTAAATCCCCAAGTTTTTAAAGACAAAGTTTACCCGGTTACGGCTAAATATAATACGAAAGTAGAAGGTACAATTACAGCAAATTCATTTATTGTTAAAGAGTTTAAAAAGATGGGATGGACTTGGGGCGGTGATTGGAAAAGGTCAAAGGATTATCAGCATTTTGAAAAAATGAAGTAATGTTAGACTACCATTGTTGATGGACGTATGATTGCATGTCTGCCTTAGGCGGAGTATGGATGAATGAAATGATAATTTATAAACACAAAAGAGTTAAATAATTTACATACAACCTTGCATCCATTCATCCATACTTCTAAATGAAGTAAGAGAACAATAACTACTAAGTTTTTATGAAAATATTAGAATTCAAGAATATCAAATGGCTTCTGCTTATAACTTTAATCCTTCATTTAATCACTTCAATATACAGTGTAGGTTTTCATCACCTTGATGAACATTACCAAATAATTGAGTTTGCAAATTATAAATTAGGCAACAACCTGCCGAGTGAAATGCCATGGGAATTTGAGGCAAAATTAAGACCGGCTTTACAACCGGCTATAGCTTTTTCAATCATTAAATTTTCACAAACAATCGGTGTTACCGATCCGTTTACTCAAGCTATATTTTTAAGAATTTTATCTTCGTTGCTGTCACTGCTTTCCGTTTTAATGCTTCTGTATGCATTCAAAGAAGAAGTTAAATCAGAGACACTGTTAAAATGGTTTTTGTATTTATCGTTCTTTCTTTGGTTCGCCGTTTATGCTCAAGTAAGATTTTCCTCCGAAGGCTGGTCGGGATCTTTCTTTTTTATCGGGTTTGCACTGATTTATTATTTTAGGAACAAAGGTCTATCGACTTTTAATCTAATAAACATCGGTATAATATTCGGGTTTGCTTTCATTTTCAGGTATCAAGTTGGTTTAATGATCTTAGGACTAATCTTATGGTTGTTATTTATAGAAAGAATGAAATTTAAGAAAATAATTTTTCTATTGACCGGAATTATAACAGCGATATTGATCGGTGTATTAATTGATAAATGGTTTTACGGTATATGGACATTCCCTGCATGGAATTATTTCCAATTCAATATCCTGCAAGGAAAGGCTTCGATTTTCGGAGTTCAACCGTGGTATTTTTACATTACGGAAATTTTCATAAAAGGTGTTCCCCCCTTCAGTATATTTTTAATTGTTCTTCCGATTTTCTGGTTTATTTATAAACCTAAAAATTCTTTTACATGGATTCTCATTCCGTTTTTGTCGGCTCATTTTTTAATCGGGCATAAGGAATTAAGATTTTTATTTCCGCTTATTAATATAATCCCTTTGTTTACTGTTTTAGCCGTACAAGAATTAGAGAAGAACAAATTCAAAAAGATCGGTCTTTATTTATATGGGAAAAAATTTAAATGGTTTGTGTATTTGTTTGTAATAGTCAATTCTATTTATCTGATTAATATATGTTTCCGTCCGGCAGATTATTACGTTTCTCTTTATCAATTTATCTACGAAAATTATAATAATGTTAAAACGGAATTAATTTTTTCAAACGAAGACCCGTATTTAAGAGCACCCGAACCGGCTAATTTTTACAAAAGCAAAAATTTAGTAACGAAGAGTGTATTAAATCCTGACAGCCTCCGATACGTTGTAAACAATAATAAATTTGATAAAATATTATTTATGACAAACACATTTTTGCTTGATAATAAATATAAAACAGGTTCGGTGAAATTCAAGAAAGTGTATTCTAATTTACCAAAATGGGTAGAAAATTTTAACTATAATCACTGGCTGGAAAGGACAAAAATATTTACAGTATACGAGATTTCAAAAGTTAAGAAATAGTATACATAAATTGAATTGGCTTTCGGATTTTACAAAAGTTATCTTTCTTTTTAAGCAATGCTGTCAACTTAAGGCAAAGATGACTCATAAATGGGGCTAAAGCCCAGGTATGTTTTCAAGTGAATAAACCGTCACATAAATGTGACGGAAATATTAATATTTCAAACATTGCCGTCCGTTTAAACGGACGGTTCGAGAATTTATAAAAGCATTTTGGCTTTAGCCACATTACGACTCGTTAAGTTGACAACATTGTTTTTTTTAAGAGAGCAAAAGTGAGTTTTTTATTAAATCAATATCCGAAAACCAGTCTGGAAATTGTATATTTAGGAGTTGTAATTCGATAACTTATTTTATTCCACCCCCTTAGTACCTGTTCAATTTAAATTTTTCTCCCAAATATAAGTGTTTGATTTCCTCATCTTCGGCAAGTTCTTGGGCACTCCCGTATTTAAAGATTTTCCCGTTAATTAATATATATGCGTTATCAACTATGCTTAATGTTTCGTGCACATTGTGATCAGTTATCAAAACACCAATCCCCTTCTCTTTTAATTTCGCAACAATATTCATTATATCTTCAACTGCAATCGGGTCAACACCTGCAAACGGTTCATCCAAAAGCATAAATTTTGGATCTGTTGTAAGAGCGCGGGCAATTTCTGTCCTTCTTCTTTCACCGCCGCTTAATTGAAAACCAATATTTTTACGTATACGTGTAATCCCTAATTCTTCAAGAAGACTGTCGCATTTTTCTTTTCTTTCTTTTTTCCCGATTCCATTCATTTCCAAAACTGCTAAAAGATTTTCTTCAACGGTAAGTTTTCTAAAAATGGACGCCTCCTGCGGAAGATAACCGATTCCCATTCTGGCTCTTTTGTACATTGGAACTTTTGTTATTTCTTCGTCATTTAAAAAAACTTTACCGCTATCCGGTTTTATCATCCCGGTTATCATATAAAAAGTTGTGGTTTTACCTGCACCGTTTGGTCCCAGTAGCCCGACGATTTCACCCTTGGCAACTTTTAAAGATGCACCGTCTACAACGCGGCGTTTTTTATAAATTTTTACAAGCTCTTCGCTTTTTAAAGTTTCCGGCATATTTTTCAATTATTTTTTTTAAAATTTGTTTTTTTTAACAAATCAGATTTAATAGGTCTCTTTTTAAAAGGAACATATTTCGGTAGTGCAAAATCATCCTCTTTCCCTTCGACTAATCTCTCAGGATAAAATTCGGTGTTAGGTGTTCCGTAGAGTCTAATTTCTTGTGCCATATTATTGTCAAAATAAATTGTAGTTAATTTAGACGAAGACTTTGACAACCCGTTTTTTTTACCATTATCGTACTGATAATAAATACTTAATACATCCCCGTATATATTTGTTTTAATAAGTTTTCCATCCTCAAAATATGAATACAAACTATCACCGCTTGTTTGGTCGAACCTATTTTTATAATCTTCATTTTGTGAAATTACAAAAACATTTTTATTTACAAACATAAGATCAATTTTATTGTCCTTTATTTTTATGTTTATACTGTCGCCTGTAATTTGAGTATTTTCATACCACATAACAGGTTGTTCATTTGTCTTTTTATTTAATGTTATAATTAGTGTTTTATCTTTTCTGTAATATAATGTTTTATAGTTAACAGAGGCAAAGTCACCGCGTAATATTTTTACGGAATCCCTAACCTTATACATATCAAGTGAATCTCTATAAGCTTCCAAATATTTTCCGCTTATTAATAAAGTATCGATCTTTGTTTGCCCAAACTTATTTCCATTAGCTTTTTGAACGGTAGTATCTATCTGCATCAGCAAAGGATTATTTGAAACAATTGTGTAATTCCGACTCGGATAATTTTCCAAATGTCCGCCGAAAACAATTGTATTATCGGTCTTACTTATTAATTTCACATTCAAATCGGCAATAGTATTTTTGTTTGTCTTAAAATAATTAAGACTATCGGAATAAATTGTATTTGTTGAATCAACTATTTTAACGTTACCCATTGCAATCATTCTTTTAGAGTCTTTAAAATACGAAAGACTATCGGAAGTTAAAGTTGTTGAAGAATCTGTAAGTCTAACATTATTTTTAAAAAAAGCATTGTGATTATCAAAGGAATATTTACCCATATTTGCAGACAAAGTCATTTCACCGTCATAAAGCTTTAAAGGTTCATCCGTAGAAGTTTTTTTATCGTCTCCGAAATAAAATCCTCTCGAAGTTTCAATAGTAATGCTATCTTGCTTAATAATTACATTCCCTATCAGTTCAACATTATTGTCTGAAATATACTGAATGGCTTTGTCACAGGTTATCACTACATCACCTTGTGTAATTACAACGTGATTATATACTTCCCGGATAATCTTACCGTTTATATTTCTACCTACCAGGCTGTCGCCTACCACACGGATTGTGTTGTCATTTGTTTGTGCAATTAATAAAACGGGCAGAAGAAGAAAAAACAGGAAAAATTTCATTAATAATGTTTTATTCATTTATGCTGATTTGAATCTGATTTGGAAATATAAGTAATTTTATACACAACATAGTTCATTAGGTTCTGGTCGGATTCAAAACCGTAACCTTTGATTGTTTCGGTGGGAGAAACGATAGTTACAAATTTATCCGACACTAATTTTTTATCCCGGTTCCTGAAAATTAATTCTTCTGTGGTGACAACAGATCCGCTGTCGCCTACAGCCACAACACTGTCTATAGCATAAAGGTCTTTGGTGATATCGTTTACTTTTCCTCTTTTTGCAGTGATCACACTGGTTATTTTAAAATCAGGATTGTAGAAAACAACTTTAATGTTTTTATCCAACAAAGTTTCTTGTTCTTTTTCAAAGACCCTCATATGCCCGGCGTAAAGGATAGCTTTTGTAATACCGGAATCGCTAAAAATTACTTCTGAATCCCAACTTTCTTGCGACGGTAAATTTTTTACATCCAGTGAAGGATCAACTAATGGTTTTATTTTGGGGGCGTTACAACTTGTAGAGGTTAACAATAATATTAAAAAAAGATAAAATGATATTTTCATCTTTGGCGTAAACCGAGATTTATTAGATCGTGCAAGTGAATCATCCCTACAGGTTTTTTTTCAGTATCGATAATTACAAGTGAAGTAATTTTATAATTCTCCATTTGCTGTAATGCGAATGAAGCTAAATAATCCTGCTCTAAAACTTTAGGATCGGATGTCATAATTTCTTTTGCTTTTAGACCGTTTATGCTTAGCGATTTTTCCAATAATCTCCTCAAATCACCGTCGGTAATAATACCTTTTAGTATTCCGTTTTGATTAACAACACAGGTGGCACCGAGTCGTTTTGAAGTGATCTCTAATATTGCATCTTTTATTGAAGCTTCTTCATTAACACTTGGAACATTGTCACCCTTTGTCATTATTTCACTGATCTTTAGAGATAATCTTTTGCCTAAACTTCCGCCCGGATGCAGAAAAGCAAAATCTTCGGCAGTAAATCCATTTTTTTGAAGTAGTGCAACTGAGAGTGCATCACCCAAAGCCAACGTCGCTGTTGTTGAGGCAGTGGGTACCAAGTCGTGCGGACAAGCTTCCTCTTTTACAGCAATGTTTAATGTAATATCACAAGTTTTAGAAATAGATGATTCAGGGTCTGCCGTCATTGCAATTAAAACAACTTGAAGTCTTTTGAACATCGGTAAAAGATTTACTAATTCTTCGGTCTCCCCGCTTTTAGAAATTAAAATTACAACATCATCCTTTCTTACCATCCCTAAATCACCGTGAAGTGCATCTGTTGGGTGCAGATAAATTGCAGCCGTTCCCGTAGAGTTTAAGGTCGCAACAATTTTCCGTGCAATCAATCCTGATTTACCCATTCCCGAAAAAACGACTCTGCCTTTGGAGTTGTAAATTACATCGACAGCTTTTACGAACTGATTGTCAATGCTGTTTATTAAATTGGCAACCGCTTCGGCTTCAATCCTAATTACTTCCTTTCCCGCTTGAATTATTTTATCTACAGTCAAAAGAAATAGACTCCTAAAATTGCATAAAGTTTAATAAATAAATATTGAAAATTCCAATTATAAAAATAAAGATTAAAATATAGAAATGAAGAAAATTACACTAATAATTTTTAACGGTTTTATCAATTTTCTGCACTTCGATTAACAAGTTTTTTAATTGAGATAACGGCAATTGTGAAGCCGCATCGCTCAAGGCATTTTGCGGATCAGGATGAACTTCTAAAAATAAAGCACTAATACCAACTGCGGCGGCAGCTTTTGCCAAAGGAGAAATAAATTTAGGATTACCACCGCTTTTACCACCTTCACTTGGAATTTGAACAGAGTGAGTTGCATCCATCACAACAGGATACCCAAGCTCTTTCATTATTATTAATCCGCGCATATCAACAACCAAGTTGTGATAGCCGAAACATGTTCCGCGTTCGGTCAGTAAAATTTTATTGTTCCCGCTATATGAAACTTTATCCGTAGCAAACTTCATATCTTCAGGTGCCAGGAACTGTCCCTTTTTAATATTTATAATTTTACCGCTTTCTCCCGCAGTTTTCAATAGGTCTGTTTGTCTACATAAAAAAGCCGGAATTTGAAGTATGTCCGTAAATCCCGAAACCAATGAAATATCATCAGGTGAATGAATGTCGGTGAGAATAGGAATATCAAATTGTTTTTTTGCATCTTCTAAAATCCTTAAAGCTTCATCTCCCAATCCCTCAAATGAATCAATGCTTGTTCTGTTGGCTTTTTTAAAACTTGACTTAAAAACGAAAGGTATATCCAACCCGGAAGTTATTTCTTTTATCTCTTCTGCAGTATGAAAGATCATCTCTTTATTTTCAACAACACAGGGACCTGCAATTAGAACAAAAGGATTTGTATTTGATATTTTAATATTTCCTAATTCGATGGTCACTTTACCTAATGCCTTTTTCTTTGACGAAATTATAATATATAAACTTAATAGCTTATCTAAATATAAATAAATCAAATAACTAAATGAAAAGGAATACTCTTATTTTACACAATTCAACATCGGATATACATCTGTCTAAAACGTATAAATTAAATAAAAAGATTTAAGATATTATTTCCTCATGTTAAATGTAAGAATACGGGTTAAGTTTTTAGTATTTTTTTGCCGCGAATTCGCGAATTTTTTCTATCACCCGCAATGACAGTGTCAATTACTTTGTTGTCACCGACCCCATCTAACAGTGGGCAGGCATTCGGTGACAAGGTATTTATGAGGTAATAATTAAGGTCGGTGGCAGCAGTATAGTAACAATGCTAATGGGAATCGAATATTTTATTGTTGCTGTCGGGTTATTGGATTCGGGTACTCTTTATACAATTCAATCTTTACCTGTAATCATAAAATTTATTATTTACTAATTATTATTTTTTATTTGGATTAAATTAT
>ENA-ORDP01000524-ORDP01000524.1-marine-sediment-metagenome-genome-assembly--contig:-NODE-524-length-24839-cov-7.525500_pt1 | contig 24839 bp, 26 predicted proteins | sample MGYA00248627_ERZ508539 | MGnify/ENA primary metagenome ERZ508539 (study PRJEB26208, sample SAMN05571518) | marine sediment metagenome | biome: deep sea; feature: Hydrothermal vent; material... | reverse complement strand
CCCCGCCGCAAGCAGCGGGGAATTAAAGCCAAAGAGATTAATTCCTCTGCGTGTTTATTTATGTGAATCGTAAAAGGCGATCAAGCCATTCCTGGATTCCCCTTCATATTGAGAATTTTCGGCGTATTCAACTTTTTGATCTTCGCCACTTTCTCTTCTCGCAGATATTCCGCCACGATATCCCAGATCGGTTTGCCCGGCGCTTTTGAATTCACCGTCGCCCAACCGGCAACGGTATAGGTCTTACCCGCTTCTATCCGGGTGCCGTCATTCATCTGCATGTCCGTAATACGCTTACCGATCTTTTGGGTCGGGTCAATGGTATAATCCAGACCCCCGACGCGCACCATGTCTCCCCCCTGCTGGAGGTAGGGATCGGTGTTGAACAGGTTGTCTCCAACATCCTCCAGGATGTCCTTGATGTTTTGCCCGCTCATTTCACGCACATAGGTTTCCGGATAGGTAATCGCAGTCTGATCCATGACATTTTCCATCGTGATAGTCTGACCGGGCAGGATCGAGGTGCCCCAGCGGAAACCTGGCGAAAGAGAAATCTGTGCGCCGCCCACTTCACGCAGGGCATCGCAAATCACCTGATCGAAGGTGCCATTAAAATTACCCCGGCGATACAGCAGGCTATCCGCCACAGCCAGTTCTTCGCGCAAAGTCTTGAGGTAAGGCTTTCGCATTCCCTCAATGTAATTGGTCATTTCAACATCGGGCTCCAGCAGGTTGGAGAACACCGGCAGTAACTTGTAATCGAACCCCTGAACCTTGCCATTGCGTACATCAAATTGCATCACAGCGAGGAATTTGCCATTGGAACCGGCGTTGGTCACCAGCGTCTTGCCGCCCTTGTTGCTGACCACCGTCGGCGCCGGCACACCATCGTGGGTATGGCCGCCAAAAATGGCGTCGATGCCGCTGACCCGCGAAGCCATTTTCAAGTCCACATCCATACCGTTGTGAGACAGCACCACCACCACATCGGGTTTTTCTTTAGCACGAATTTTATCAACCACCGTCTGCATGGATTCATCGTCGATGCCAAAGGTCCAGTCAGGAATGAAGCGGCTGGGATTAGCAATGGGCGTGTAAGGAAAAGCCTGACCGATCACGGCAACGCGAATACCATTCGCCATTTCCTTGATGGTATAGGGTTTAAACGCACGCTGGGAATCTTCATCAAACCCCGCATAATCGGCAAACTTGTAGTCAAAAGCAGCATCATCCTTGACGAAAATATTCTGACTGAGAAAGTCCCCCTTGAACTCACGAATATTGTCCATAATCTCCGTATCCTGGTAGGTGAATTCCCAGTGACCCGTCATGGCATCCACCCCCAACAGGTTAGAGGCATGGACCATATCCTTGCCACGGGTCCAGTAAGCGGTACCGGATCCCTGCCAGGTGTCACCGCCATCCAGCAGCATACTGTTGTCTGCACCGAGATCGGCGCGCAGGCGTTTAACCAGGGTACGCAGATGCGCAAACCCGCCTACCTTGCCATAGGTTTTGGCGGCTTCGACATAATTCAAATAGGTAAAAGCATGGGCCGCCAGCGTATTGGGCGGGATGCCGAAATGTTTGAGGAATTTATCACCGACCAGGTGCGGCGGCTGTCCCAGCGCGTTGCCCACTCCCAGATTGACACTGGGTTCGCGGAAATAAATGGGTAGCAGTTGTGCATGACAATCGGTCATGTGAAGTAGCGTCACATTGCCGAATTTTGGGACATGGTAGGTATCCCGGGGCGCCTTCGCGGCAGTACCTGTCTTTCCTGTATTCTTCTTTTCGCAACCTGGCAACATACCGGCTGCGGCGGCCATTCCCATCACCTGCATAAACTCACGGCGACTTATCGACATTCTGTTCTCCTCCGTCCTACACTGTCTAGTTTTGTTATGAAACCGGTTCCGTCCCGCCAGCCAGGCCCGTCTGAATCCGGTTGAGTGCAATCATAACAAACCCACCGAGTCTTGCAGACCTGGATAGCAACAATTCTGAAATATTTATGATTTTTTATTTCGAAAATGCTAACGGTTCACCCGACTGTTAGCGAGATTATTGATACAGGCTCTGTGCAATAGACGTAAAACCGGGTATTTTATTCCATAAGCTTATCCCACAGACGGTAACCCAAAAGCAGCAGGAGACAGTGCAACGCCCTCAGAACCGCACGCAGATAAATGAGTCGGTGCAGATTTTTCCCGTTTCGCTCCAGATCCGCATTATGCCGTTATTTGAAGCCAGCGCTAAACGATTTTTTGATCAGCATGAGGATCGCTCCCATCTCTTTTTAGAATTCGTCTAAGCGTCAACTAACCCACTGCCTGCGCCAAGTTCCGGGGGATAACAAATTTAGGGTCAGAGTAAAAATACTTCTGTTAGAAGTATTTTTACTCTGACCCTAAATTCCCGTATGCTTTGAGCACAAAAACAAACGGTTATTTGCAGACACCTATGCAGCCCCAACCTTCCGAAAAAATTATCAACCGCAAACTGCTGCAGAAAACCAACAGTAATGGAGAAGTCCGCTGTTTTGAAATTTTCAATGATCATTTTATTCGCGCGAAAAAGAACAATCTTCTGGGGGAGCAGGCCTATACCCTGAAAATAAACATGCTACAACCCTGGCCCGTGCACCAGCGGGGCTTTTCCTATCGCTGGATGATGAGCCTGACGTATTTTTCCCTGACCCTGCTGGCCTATAGCCTCTTCATGTTTCTACATCCCGATGTGCAAACATTGGAACGTTTGCTGCCCTTTGTCGTCGTTCTGCTCCTGCTCAGCCTGGGTTCTCTGCTCATGTTCATCTACCACTCACCTAATGTGATGGAGTTTCACAGCCGCTACGGAAATTGCGCCTTGCTGCATATTCTGCACAACAAGCCCAGCAGGAAGGAATGCCGAAAATTCACCGATGAACTGAAAACCCGCATTCTGCTGGTCTCACAGGATGTCAGTCTGGATAAAATACAGATGCTGGAATTTGAGCGGCGGGAACTGACCCGCCTGTTTGAAGAAGGGATAATAGAAAAAGGACATTATGATGCGGCCATCAGTCGCATCGACAGTATCAATATTTGAAAGGATAGTATTAATCTGTAACGTACTGATGGGTTTCCCTACTGGACTTCGCACTTCGCTCTACCCTACTGTTTTTCGTGGCAAGCCACGGGGAATTAAACCCAAAGAGATTAAAAAAGCTGGCGCGTGAGCACGCCGGGGGTCAGGTCGCGAATCACACTGACCCCGATTTCGCGATTTTGTCAACCTTTTAGCCACTCCCACGTTAAACATAAATTGGTACCGCACCTGTCACCATGCAAGTACGGAGAAATACGCTTTTTACTCTCTAAAAAACGTCTGATTTATTGACGTGCCAAGGAACAACCCTATGTATCGCTACCTGCTGTTTTACCTTTTAATCGTTTTTTTGCCACCTGCCTCAGCCACCGATCTGTATGAATCGCTCAGCCCGGAACCTCTGGACAGTAGTCTCGGGCTGGACTACAACATCGGTCTGGAAAATTCAAAAAATTACCACGCGAACCTGGATCTGGTGGTGGGAGGCGACAGGCATCTTCAACTGGGTGCCGGTCAATCAGAGGTGCTGACCCTGACTGATCGGGTTAATCTCTATAATCTCACATTGGGCTATAATTCCCGTTACGGTGCCCCTTTCGAGTACGGGCTGGTATACGATTATTGGGGCAATACGGCGGTAGATGCCAGTAAACTGAATGTCACCTCAGTCAATACCACCTTCTATTTAAGCAAGCGTTTTTCTCTGACAATGGAAGCAGGATACATCGGTTCCGAAAACAGTGCACCGTATAATTATTTCAATCTGGGAACGCAGATTTTCTTCTAAAGAAACCTGCTTCGTGTCAACCAACAGAATGTAGTTGCGTTATTACTAAGGACAACGCAACAGTCACAACCATGAAGGAGACACTATGAAATACGCAATTATATTTACCAGCCTGCTTGGCTTAATAACGGCCACGACTACGTTTGCCGCACAAGGGAACGCTGCCAGTAATCGACTGGATCGTATTGGCGATCGCATCAACCAACGACTGGACAACAGGGGCGATCGAATAGAGAGGCATCTCGACCGAAAAGGTGATCGGATCGACACACGGCTGGATCGCAAGGGCGAGCGGATCAATACGCGCATGGATCGACAGGCCGAGCGCGCATCCAGGCATGGGAATGATTCCCTGGCCCGCCGTCTGGATCGTAACGGCAACCGGATCGAAAACAGGCTGGATCGAAAAGGCGATCGCATTAACCACCGTCTGGACCGAAAAGGTGATCGTATTAACCATAGGCTTGATCGAAAAGGTAACCGTATCGACCGTCGTATGGATCGAACCGGCCAGCGTTTTGGCCGCCGGCATAATGCCCGTCAGGCTCGTTTTGTACAACGCAGGCAAACACGGACGCAGCACTTTCGCCGCTAGAATGGTCAATCCAGGATAGAAAGGCCACCATGTTGTTTACCGGCCAGCAGGTCCGGCCGGTTGAACAACGCCACGTGAAACGAGTTAAACGCCTAAAGCCCCTCTGGATGCGTTCGTTAGCCGCTGTTTTTAGCCCGCTCTTCAATTAAATATTTTCGAAGCTGCCTTTCCCCTCGCATGACATAAAGTATATAAACTTTATCCTTATTTATACGATAGAAAATTCGGCATGGTCCGACAATGACTTCTCGGTAGCGACTCCCCTTTAATTCTGGAGGAACACGACCCGATTTTGGGAACTGCTCAAGTCTTTCTACTTTAGCAAAGACTTCTTCAACTAAGTCCTGGGCAGCAGCAATATTATCAAGCGCAACATATTCGGCAATTTCATTTAGATCAGATAGAGCAGGCTCCGTCCAAATTATTTGAGCCACTTATTCATTGCCTTTTTTGCTTCTGTTTGTGTATAGGTTCGATGTTCAAGAATAGCAACTTCTCCTCGCGCTATACCCTCAAGAATTTGTATTCGATTTTGCATAAATTCAAAATCTTCTACATCTATTAGATAAGCTGATGGCTGACCATGCTCGGTGATTAATACAGGCTCTTTAGATTCATGTAAATCTGCAAGGATCTTAGTAGCCTGCCGTTTTAGTGTGGTTACGAGTTCTACTTTCATAAAGTGATACTATACTATCACTTTGAACTTTGCAAGTTTCCATGCTTTTATGCGCCCTCATCAGGGGCTTTCAAAGCTGGCGCGATTTTTTGCGATAGCAAAAATTCAGTAACGTCATTCCAAACCAATAATAATATCACCGGGCTTGTCCAACAAACGGTTCAGATAGTGGTTCGCTTCGCTCACACAATCTAACCTTATTCGTTATGCCATTTTTCTGAATTTATGAAAATCTTTTATAGAATCAATATCATTTTTTTCAGCTTCTTTTGCTTTATATAAGTCACACCGAATTTGCAAATTTAACCAATAATCAGCAGACACACCAAAAAACTTGGCTAAACGTAAGGCTGTACTTGGCGTAATACCTCTTTTTTTATTTATAAGTTCATTTACTCGCTGATAAGGGACATGAATTGCATCAGCCAAATCACGCTGACTAATTTCCATTGGAATTAGAAATTCTTCTCTGAGCATTTCGCCAGGGTGAGTGGGTTCTCTGTGTGTTGGGATACGCATATTTATGCCTCTTAGTGATAATCAGTAATTTCAACTTCAAACGGGCCTGATTCACTCCACTTAAAACAAATCCTGTACTGATCATTGATCCTGATACTAAATTCTCCTTTTCTATTACCCGACAAGCTTTCAAGACGATTACCCGGTGGTACTTTCAGTTCCTCTATATTTAGAACAGAATCAAGTTGATCAAGTTTTCTTGTTGCTACCTTCCAAAGTGACTGCGGACAAAGCTTCCTGGCACTTTTTGTGCTTTTGCCATTAAATATGTCTTCAGTTGATTGGTTTTTGAATGAAACAATCATGTTTAGCATAATAGCACGGATTCCATGCTATGCAAGAGGTGGCTCCTATTTTGGCATAACGTCGCAAATCACCGGCGGTTAAAAGAGGGGTGGCTGTAGCGTAGCGGAAGCCGCACCGCTTTTAACCGTCCGAGTGGATTTGCATTGTTATGTGTTTAGTGTGCAAGCTTTAAACTTGCAATACGATTCAAACTCACACCTGACTCAGCTGCTTCTACTGCAAGATGCCTGTGTACTTCTGGGGGTACACGCACCATAAATTTACCGCTAAAATTGCGTGCTGAAATTGCCGTTGGTAGTTCTTCGTCATTTTTTGACATGTCTGTAATACAATCTTTAACAACTGATTGAATCCCTTTTAAAGCTTTACCTGAAGTTGACGCCAACCAACTAAGACTAGGAAATTCAGCACATAGGCCAACAAACTCTTCATCTTCTTCAGACCACATTACACGGTAAGTATATTTTTCGACTTCATTAACCATGTTGCACCTCGATTTTTTCTACAGCAAGTAGTACTTGCTTTACCTGATATGACTTAGCTTTTTCCTTTTTATTTTGAATGTTTACACGTGGATCGCCAGGCCAAGGGGTTTTGTAAATGCAGTGACTGCTCCCGCTCTGGCGTGGCTTCCCAAAGTAATGCTCACAAACCTTTTGAAGCTCGTTAAAGCGGATTCCTTTGGGATTTAACTTCATTTCTTTTAAAATTGTAGATATACCAGTCATATTTGCATAGTAGCACTATTGATACTGCTGTCAAGCGTGTTTTTCACACATGACTACATATAGCAGGCCAACTACCGCATAAACAACCCCGATATTTGCACTTTCATCCACGCTTAAATATATCGTTATTTTCAGACGCAAAAATACATTATGATATTAACCATAAGAACCCTTTGCGATCTTCGCGTTGAAGTCAGGCTGCGCTGGCGCGCCGGTCTGACTTACTGAAGCGAAAACCTTCGCTGTCGGCATCCACCACGATCACATCCCCCGACAGGAACTTGCCCGAGAGAATTTCCTGGGCCAGGCTGTTTTCGATCTCCTGCTGGATGGCGCGTTTCAGCGGCCGTGCGCCATAGACCGGATCAAACCCGGCTTCGGCGATTCTGTCCAGCGCGGCATCGGTGATCTCGATATCCATCTGCCGGCTGCGCAGGCGCTCATGCAAATACTCGAACTGGATCACGGCGATGGAACGGATCTGCTCCTTGCCCAGCGGATGGAAGACCACCAGTTCATCAACACGGTTGATAAACTCGGGCCGGAAGTGCTGGCCGACGATGTTCATTACCGCCAACTTCATCGCTTCGTAGTTTTCCTCGCCGCTCATTTCCTGGATCTGCTGTGAACCCAGGTTGGAGGTCATGACGATCACCGTATTGCGAAAATCCACCGTGCGTCCCTGACCATCGGTCAGGCGGCCGTCATCCAGCACCTGTAGCAGAATGTTAAATACATCGGGATGCGCTTTTTCCACTTCATCCAGCAGGATTACGGAATAAGGTTTGCGTCGCACCGCCTCGGTTAAATAACCCCCTTCTTCGTAACCGACATACCCGGGAGGCGCGCCAACCAGACGCGCCACCGAGTGTTTTTCCATGAACTCGGACATATCGATGCGCACCATGGCGTCTTCCGTATCGAACAGGAATTCAGCCAGCGCCTTGGTCAGCTCGGTCTTGCCCACCCCCGTCGGACCGAGGAACAGAAACGAGCCATTGGGCCGGCTGGGATCAGACAGCCCCGCACGCGAACGGCGAATGGCGTTGGACACGGCCTTGACCGCTTCATTCTGACCCACCACGCGGGTATGCAAGGCCTCTTCCATGCGCAGCAGCTTGTCGCGTTCGCCTTCGAGCATTTTCGATACCGGAATGCCGGTCCACTTGGACACGACTTCCGCAATTTCTTCTTCACCCACCGCGCTGCGCAACAAGGTGGTTTCCTGCATTTCCGCCTGGGCGGCCATGTCCAGCTGTTTTTCCAGATCCGGAATGCGGCCATACTGGAGTTCTGACATGCGCGCCAGATCCCCGGCGCGGCGTGCGGTTTCCAGTTCCAGGCGCGCCCGCTCCAGTTCTTCCTTGATGTGCTGGCTGCCCTGCACGGCGGCTTTCTCGGTATTCCAGATTTCCTCCAGCTCACTGTACTCGCGTTCCAGGGTGCTGATTTCGTCTTCCAGTTTTTTCAGACGCTCTTTTGACGCCTTGTCGCTTTCTTTTTTCAGTGCTTCGCGTTCTATCTTCAACTGGATCAGTTTGCGATCAAGTTTGTCCATGGATTCCGGTTTGGAGTCTATTTCCATGCGAATGCGCGACGCGGCTTCGTCAATCAGATCAATCGCCTTGTCCGGCAATTGCCGATCAGCAATATATCGGTGTGATAGCAGAGCCGCTGAAACAATAGCGGGATCGGTAATATCCACGCCATGATGGACCTCGTATTTTTCTTTCAGCCCACGCAAAATAGCGATGGTGTCTTCCACGCTGGGTTCACTCACCAGCACTTTCTGGAAACGCCGCTCCAGGGCTGCGTCCTTTTCTATGTACTGGCGGTATTCATCCAGCGTGGTCGCGCCGATGCAATGCAGCTCACCCCGCGCCAACGCCGGTTTAAGCATGTTGCCAGCGTCCATTGCGCCTTCGGCCTTACCGGCGCCGACCATGGTATGAATTTCGTCGATGAACAGAATGATCTGGCCTTCCTGTTTGGACAGATCCGTCAGCACCGCCTTCAGGCGCTCTTCAAATTCACCCCGGTACTTGGCGCCCGCCAGCAGCGAACCCATGTCCAGTGACAGCACCCGTTTGTGTTTCATGCCTTCCGGCACTTCGCCATTGATGATGCGCTGCGCCAGACCTTCGATAATCGCGGTTTTGCCCACACCCGGTTCGCCAATCAGCACCGGATTGTTCTTGGTGCGACGTTGGAGGACCTGAATGGCGCGGCGGATTTCATCATCACGGCCAATCACCGGATCGAGCTTGCCCTGTTCGGCACGCTCGGTGAGATCGATGGTATATTTCTCCAGCGCCTGACGCTGCTCTTCGGCATTGGCATCATTAATGTTCTGACCGCCGCGGATATTCTCGATAGCCTTTTCAAGCGCGCCTTTTACCGCCCCGGCCTTTCGCAGGATATCGCCCAGCGCGCCTTTGTCATCTATCGCCGCCAGCACGAACAGTTCGCTGGAAATGAATTGATCATTCCGTTTCTGCGCCAGCTTGTCGGCCAGGTTCAGGAGTCGGGAAAGATCATTGGAAATATGCACGTCACCGGTCGCATCACCAATTTGCGGCAGGCGATCCAGCGCCTCACCCAGTTGCGAACGCAGCAGGTTGACGTTAACGTCGGCCTGGGTCAGCAAGTGATAAACACTTCCCCCTTCCTGATCCAGCATGGCGCTCATCAGATGCACCGGTTCAATATACGGGTGATCGCGGCCCACGGCGAGACTCTGGGCATCGGCTATGGCCAGTTGAAATTTGCTGGTAAGTTTATCCATTCTCATGATGGTCTCCCCTGAAGGTGTCTGTAAATTCTAACGAAACTCTGATTAAGTCCATTCATCCTTCGACAGGACTCTCCTGAGCGAAGCCGAAGCCTGTCGTGAGCTTGTCGAACGGGACTCAGGACGAACGGAATTAATCAGAACTTCACTGAAAACTAAATGGGGTCTCTGTAAGAGGATTCAAGCCGCTTAACTGGGATTGATTTGCCGCGTGCCCCGGTAAGGATAGAGTTCGTCCAGCGCGGTGCTCTTGCCCGCCTTCTGCACAATACGGACATGTTCACGGCGAAACTCACGCGCATTACGAAGCCCGCAGGAATGCGCCAGCACATTGACCTCATGGTTCACCCAGTAGGCATACTGGGCTACCCGTTTGGCTTTTACCGGCACCACCAGTCCCCGCTGACGCCATTTGTTGTGCGTGGTGATCCCGGTCGGGCAGGTGTCCTTATGACATTGCCGCGACTGCACACAGCCCAACGCAAACATGAACCCGCGCGCGCTGACGACGAAATCCGCGCCCACACACAGCGCCCATGCGATCCGCGCCGAGTGCACCAGTTGACCGGAGGCGATCACACGAATGCGATCTTTCAGACCGTAAGCCATCAAAGCATCTACCATAATCGGTAAGGCTTCAGAAATCGGCAGACCGACATGATCAGCCAGCAACTGGGGCGCCGCACCAGTGCCGCCTTCACCCCCGTCCACGGTAATAAAGTCCGGCGCACTGTCCAGTCCCCGGCGCAGAATGGTTTCACACAAGTCTTCCGGAAATTTTTCCGAACCCACCACGGTCTTGATACCCACCGGTAGTCCGGTGACATCCCGCACTCGCTTAATCATATCCAGCAGATCATCGGAATTCTTGATCTCCTTGTGCCGATTGGGACTGCTTGATACCTCCCCCACTGGAATGCCGCGTATTTTTGCGATCTCTTCGGTCACCTTGGCGGCCGGCAGCACCCCGCCACGCCCCGGTTTAGCGCCCTGTGAAAGTTTGATCTCAAAAGCCTTGACATGGACTGCGACTTCACGCAGCTTTTCATCGCTGAGATTGCCATCCAGATCCCGCACACCGTATTTGGCTGTGCCAATCTGGTGAATCAGATCACAACCGGAATCGCGATGCCAGGGTGACATGCCCCCCTCGCCAGTATTCATCCAGATGCCTGCATCTTTAGCTCCGCGCGCCAGGGCATCCACGGCCGGACGCGAGAGGGCGCCGTAGCTCATACCGGAAATGTTAAACAGCGAACGGGCATGAAAGGGTTTTTCACAGCCCGCGCCGATAATCACCGACGGCGCATCGGTAAATTCTTCTTCTAACAGCGGGTAGGAAGCATTCACAAACAAAATAGATCCGGTCTGACGCAAATCATTGGTCGAACCAAAACCCAGCAGGCCACCCAGCCCCTTGGCTGTTTTATATACCCAGGCGCGAGTGGCGCGATTGAAGGGCAGTTCCTCACGATCATTGGCGAAGAAATACTGCCGAAAATATTCACCCAGATTCTCGAACTGATAACGCAGGCGGCCGATGATGGGATAGTTGTGACGGATGGCATGGGTTTTCTGGGTCAGATCCTGAATAAGCATCCCCAGCAAAACCACACACACAATGACCAGCAAAACCCAGAAAATATCGTGTTCCTGGAATGTATCCAGATCCATCAGCCACTCCTTGTGTAAAACTTGCTGTTATTTTGAAGTATTAATCGTTGCAACAGTATTTGCACCATACATAGCACCCTCTCCCTCCGGGAGAGGGTTGGGGTGAGGGGATAAAATACAGGCAAATACTGTTGCAACGATTAATATATCGTCATCTAACTGTTTTTATTTAGAATAATTCAAAGGCCAGCTAAAAACACAACCTTCCCCGTCGCGCATTACTCGTCCTTTTACTCTAATATCCGCCCCAATTGTTCCAGGCACTTTGACTGCCCCAGTACCGCACAGTCCATGGGCGGAAAAACCCGTAGCCGGGCGCGACCGCGTTTGAGTACGGCAAGGATGACATGGCCTTCAGCCGCAGCGCCACTCACCTGAACAGGGTAGACCGGTGCAGCACTCAGCTCGGCCAGCACCGCCACCCCCCGTTTCAGATGCCGGGGTGGGTGACTGGAAAGCCGAATCCCCCCTTCCGGGAAAATACCCACCACCTCCCCCCGCTTCAGTGCCATCAGCGCTTCATGAAAGGCCTTTTCAGGCCTGCCCCTCCGCTCCACCGGAATACAGCCCCCCGCCCGGAAAAACCAGCGCAGGCCAAAACGCTCGTATTCTTCCCGTGCGATCATGAAGCGCACGGGCCGCCGGCAGGCCGCAATGATCAGCAGGGGATCCAGGCCGGAGACGTGATTGCCCGCCAGCAGTGCAGCACCCTGCTCAGGCAGTTCAACAGGCTCAAAATGATAACGGTGATAATACTTCAAAAACAGACGAAACCAGCCATCCAGCAGGTTCACCCAGGGCCGTCCCCAGTCGGCGCCATTGGCGCGAAAGCCCGCCTGGACAAGAATAATAATAAGAACAACTGCCGCGCTTGCTGCAATCAGCATAGGTATAGCCCAGTGGCAGGGGACGAGAAGCGAGGGGCGAGTGACGCGGAACACCCCCGATTTTTCTCTTTATCTCTTCGCGCCTGCATCTTTTCCTTTTTTTCTGATTTTTTATTTATATACTTTTTTTTATTTATATACTTGGCGTTGGAAAAGATCATTGCGTCGGCTCACCAGTCGATCCAGAAACAGCAAACCCTCGAGGTGATCGATTTCATGCTGCACCGCACGCGCTTCAAACCCTTCCATCTCATAGTCATGGACTTCACCCTGTTCATCCTGCGCCCGTAGCTGGATAGTTTTGGCACGGATGACATTGCCCGTGTAGTCCGGCACTGACATACAACCTTCACGGCCTTTGACCATGCCTTCCCATTCCAGAATCTCGGGATTGATCAGCACCAGCCGACCGTGCTGTTTGATCTTTGGTTTACTGGACACATCGACAATGACAATGCGTTGCAGATGCCCGACCTGAGGCGCGGCAATCCCCACACCACCGGGTCCGGCGCGCAGGGTCTGTTCCAGATCCTGAATAAATTCCCGCAGGACATCATCGAACCGGCTGACCCCGGCCGCCACCTCCTTCAGTCGCGGATCCGGGTATTTAAGAATATCCAGTATCGGCATCGCTTAGCCAAGCATAATATCAACAGGTTCAAGACTGGCGTCGATACCTTCCTGTTTGACAATCTCCAGGGCAGATTCCAACGCAGGGATCCCTTCGCCCGCATGACCTTCGATAGTCATAATATAAACCGGCTCGGCTTGCGTCCCCGCCACATCCGATTCCAGATCCAGAATATGCAGACCGGCCTCGGCCAGTACGCCGGTGACCCTGGCGACAATCCCGGCCCGATCTGCACCATAGACACTGATGCGCACATCCGGCTGTCGGTGATCATGCAGATGCCCCTCAATATGATCGAGATGCACATGCAGGGACAGGGATTCAGCCACACCATCGATACGTTCATGCAGGGCATGCAGGTTACCGGTAAACTGCACCATCAACATCATACTGAAGTTGCCGCCCAGACGTATCATCGACGCCTCACCAAGATTGCCCCCCTCCTCGAACAGGGCCGAGGTCACATGGGCGACAATGCCGGGGCGATCCTTGCCGACCAGGGTCAACATGTACCATTTATCATCTGTCATGCTTGACTCCTTAATTTTGACCAGTCACTGATTTTCACTGTTTCAATGCAGCACTGCATTTGCCCAGTAAATCACTGCAACACCCAACAGTATCAGACTTAACTGCTGTACAGTCGCAGAAAAATGTGTCCGTTTGTGCAATCCCGGAATCAGATCCGCCACGGCAATATAGATAAGATTGGAAACTGCCACCGCCAGCACATAGGGCAACAAAAACTGTGCGCCTTCAAAACTATAGTAAGCCGTCAGCGCACCGATGATGCTCGTCAGGCCGGAGATGACACTGAATAAAAACAGCGCCCGGCCGGGACTGAAACCACTATGCAATAATACCGCGAAGTCGCCCACTTCCTGCGGAATTTCATGGGCCGCAATCGCCAGACTGGTGACCACGCCCAGATGAAAATCAGTGAGAAAGGCCGAGGCGATTAACACCCCGTGCACCATATTGTGCAAGCCATCGCCCACCAGAATCAAAACCCCGGGGGTGCTATTCACTTTTGCGGATTCCTGGTGACCATGCGCCTCACAATCCTGGGCATGGCAGTGATGCCAGAGCACCATTTTTTCCAGGGTAAAAAAAAACAGGATTCCCAACAATATGGTCAACCCCAGGCCGTGAAAATCATGACTCAGCATCATGGCATGCGGCAGCAAGGCCAGAAACGCCGCGCCTAACAACGCGCCGATAGCGAAACTGACCAGATGCGGTAACAAACGCTGGCGCGGCGCATCCGGCAACAATAGATACACCGATGCCGCCAGCACACTCAGGACACCGCCCAGCAGGCTGAAAAGAATGATCCATGCAAGTAGAGACATATTTTTTTAATGCATTATTGTGGGGCAGGAAAAGATATTAACGCACAGCCAAAATCTCACTCAATCCCCAGCTTCTTGATTCGGTAGCGTAGCGCACGGAAGGAAATTCCCAGCAGTTTTGCGGCGGCGGTCTTGTTGTAGCGGGTCTGTTCCAGCGCCCTGCTGATGGCTTCGCGTTCCTGATCATTCAAAGCCGGCTCCAGCCCCTGCTTCATTCCATCCGGCCTGTCGACGATAATCGTATCCGTAAAATCCGGCGTGGCCTCGGGTAACTGTAGATCGCCGACCTGAATCGTCTTTCCGTCACAGAGGGTCATGGCCCGTTCCAGAATGTTTTCCAGCTCGCGCACGTTACCGGGAAAACGGTAGCGCTGCAAAGCCTGTAATGCAGATTTAGCAATCCGCGGATGCGGGGTTCCCCAGTGGCTGGAGATCTTTCGCAGCAGATGTTCCACCAGGATGGGAATATCTTCCGTACGCTGGTGCAACCATGACATGGGCAATTCGATCACATTTATGCGGTAATACAGATCCTGGCGGAAATGACCGGCCTCCACCATTTGCGCCAGATCCTTGTGGGTGGCGCTAAGGATGCGCACATCAACCGGAATCTCCGCCTGCATACCCACTGGCCGCACGGCCATCTCCTGAATCGCACGCAGCAGTTTAACCTGCATATTCAGCGGCAGATCCGCCACTTCATCCAGAAACAGGGTCCCGCCGTTGGCGGCTTGAAACAGCCCTTCCTTGTCACTGGCCGCGCCGGTAAAACTCCCCTTCTTGTGGCCAAAAAATTCACTTTCCATCAGTTCGGGCGGAATGGCGCCACAGTTAATCGGCACAAAACGCTGGTCCGCACGCGGACCCTGTTCATGAATCAGACGCGCCGCCAGTTCCTTACCCGCACCGGAGGGGCCGCTGATATAGACCGGTGCCTGCGAACGGGCCAGCTTGCTGATGGTTTGCCGGGTTTTCTCCATAATCACGGAATTACCCAGCAGCATAAACTGGCTCGGCGCCGGTTTCGGCCTGTCGGACAGCTTCAGCGCACTTTTCACCAGATTACGCAGGGCTTTCAGATCCACCGGCTTGGAAACGAAATCAAATGCCCCCGCCTTGAGCGCCTCAATCGCCGTTTCCATATTGCCATGGGCACTGATCATGGCCACCGGCACCTGCGGCGCCGTTTTCTGAATATGACGGACAAAATCAATGCCGTCGCCATCGGGCAAACGCATGTCCGACAGACAAAGATCAAAGCTCTCTGCCGCCAGCAGTTTACGCGCCTCAGCCAGATTCTGCGCGCAACGGCAGCTCACGCCCATGCGTGAGAGCGTGATCTCAAGTAACTCGATGATGTCGAGCTCATCGTCAATGATTAAGGCCAGATAGTCTTTGCTCACTCCGGAATCCCACTCCATTTTTCGTTAGTTCATATGTCGGCGCGGATCCTGAAAACTGATGCGAAAACAGCTACCGCCGGTGGCAACCGGGATGTATTTCACATTTGCCTGATTGCATTCCGCCAGTTCCTGGGAAATATAAAGTCCCAATCCGGAACCGGTATTTGAAGTGGTGTAAAACGGCTCAAAAATATGCTCAACCGCATCCGCAGGGATACCGGAGCCATGGTCAATCACATCCAGGAACGGCCGTTGCCGATCTTGCACCACGCCGCCGCGCAGTTCCACCCGTGGATGGCCCTGATAATCCTGACTGTGACGCAGGCCATTCTCACACAGGTTGGTCAGAATTTGTTGCAGATGAGTGGCATCGAAGCGAATTTTAATATCCACCGGATCGACCTCGACTTTCACCTGATCCTGTTCAGCCGGATGCACAATCATGAAATCATTGATAAAGCGCTGTAGGAAATGATTCAGATTGAACACCTCGGAATGGGACTGATCCCGCCGCCGTCCCAATTGCATAATACTTTCGATGATCGTGTTCATACGCTGTGACTGATCGCTGATAATACGCGTCAGGCGCTGATCGTGCCTGTCCAGACGGGGTGATTCAGCCAGAAGTTGACCCGCATGGCTGATCGCGCCCAGGGGATTGCGGATCTCATGCGCAATACTGGCTGTCAAACGGCCTAATGAGGCCAGTTGCAACTGCTGCGCCTGTTGCGCCACCGCTGACGCATCCTCGAGAAAAATAAGCACGCCGCTGTTTTTCTCCTGACCAATACGGGCAAAGCGCGGCACGATATTGTAATATTCCGTACTCGGCGCAAAACCCTGCACCTTCATTCCCGGTTGCTGCTGCCACTTACGAAAAATATGCGCCAGTGGCGGTGAGATTTTTTCGAGTACCGGATCGTGGGCAATAGAAGGCATCCCAAACATGTGCCAGGCGGATTCGTTCATCAGCCGCACCACTTCGTTATTATCAATCACCACGATGCCGGTCTGCATGCGTTGGATGATGTGCTCGGTCAGTTCCGCCATGTTGGCCAGATCCACGCTGCGCCGGATCGCCAGCGCCTCGCTCTCGCGGATCCGCCGGGCAAAAGCATAGGCCACGATGACGGTGATAAACAGTGTCAGCCCCAATATCCCCGCCTGGGTATAACTGTTATCCAGCATGCCTTCCATCGTTCGGTCGTAAACGACCTCGGCCAGGACCATCAAGGAAGCAATCGAGGCCAGAAACAGAGCCTGACGCCGTCCGCTGACCAGAATACTGCCACCGGCGATAACGATAATCAGCAAGGTGCCCAGACCGCTGCTGATTCCGCCACTGGCATGCATCAGCACCACCGTGGCAAGAATATCGACGCTCACATGCAGGTAGATCTGGGTCTGAAACCCCGGCCACTGCCAGCGCAACAGAAAAATAAACGCACAGGCAAAGATCAGATAAAGCAGGGAAGTGTAGAAAAACAGATAGGGATCACGGCTGGCCAACGGGTGAAACTGTAAGCCGAACATAAAAATGAGGGTAAAAAAAACGGATATCAGCAGCCGGTACTTGTTCAGAAAACCCAGTGGCCGCCAGGTATATTCCAGGCTGTCCCGGCCCGTGCTGCGTTTGAGCTGGTTAAGTGGATTGCCCATATTCAGCTAGCAGGATTAGGAGGATGCGGCACGTTTTCGGTGTTCGTCGGAACAATAATATTTGCCCTGCGCCTGTAAGGCTTCGTTTTGAGGAACATGCAGGCCACAGTCAGCGCAACAGACCATGGTTTCAATTTTTGCCGAGCGCCCCGGTTTTTTATGATCCCGCGGCTGATCCAGCGAAGCCAGCCAGCGACAGGTCAGGCTGTAAATCAGCCAGGCAATAATAAACATCACAACAAGACGAACCAGACCCATGGGCTTTCCCAAAATTTAAAGACAGGACAAAGATACAAGGGAAAAGGGGAAAGATACAAGAAGAAAGACATCAGGATCCACCGTTACTTGTATCTCTCCCCCGGTATCTTGTATCTTAAATACATACCGGAACTCCGGCAAACCAGGCGAAATGGGCAATAAAATAAAATGAATCTGCACGAATATCAGGGCAAACAGTTATTCCATGACTACGGCATCCCGGTTCCCGAAAGCCGGGTCGCCGCCACGGCCGAAGAAGCGCTGGCCGCCGCGAAGATGCTGGGCACGTCGCGCTGGGTAGTAAAAGCGCAAGTACATGCCGGTGGACGCGGCAAGGGTGGGGGCGTCAAATTGCTGGAAAATGAGACCGCACTGCATGACTATGCCACTGCCTTGCTGGGTTCGCATCTGGTCACCCCGCAAACCAGCGCTCAAGGTCAGCCAGTCGAGCATGTGCTGATCGAAGCACCCTGTGATATCGAACACGAGTTCTATCTGGGCATCCTGGTCGATCGCGCCCGCTCGCGCATCGTTTTTATGGCGTCTACCGAAGGCGGCATGGACATTGAAGACATCGCCCGCAAGCAGCCGGGAAAGATTCTCACCGTGGTCGTTCATCCCGCCGTGGGCCTCATGCCCTATCAGAGCCGCAAACTGGCCTTCAGTCTCGGCCTTGCCCAACATACCCGAACTCTTCACCGGATCATGGCCGGACTCTACCGTCTGTTTACCGAGAAAGATCTGAGTCTGCTGGAAATCAATCCGCTGGTACTGAACAAGCAAGGTGAACTGCTGGCGCTGGATGCGAAAATCAACATTGACGACAACGCCCTCTACCGCCATACCGGCCTGGCCACCCTGCGTGACATCTCGCAGGAGGATGAAAAGGAAGCACGCGCAGCGGAACACGGTCTCCACTACGTCAGTCTTGAAGGCGATATCGGCTGCATGGTGAATGGCGCCGGGCTGGCGATGGCCACCATGGATCTGATCAACCTCTACGGTGGACAGCCCGCCAACTTTCTCGACGTAGGGGGCGGCACCAGTGCGGGAAAGGTTGCTGAGGCTTTCAAGATTATTATTTCCGACCCCAGCGTAAAGGGCATCCTGGTCAACATCTTCGGTGGTATCGTGCACTGTGATCTCATCGCCGAGGGCATCATTCAGGCGCTCAGGAACATTCAGCTTACGGTTCCCGTGGTGGTGCGCCTGGAAGGCACTAATGCCCATGCCGGACGCGCACTGCTGGCGCAAAGTGACCTGACCATCACCGCCGCTGAGAGCCTGGACGACGCGGCACAAAAAATTATCGCCGCCGCCCGCGAGTGGCCACAGGGGAAAGCAAAATAATGGCCATTCTGATCGATAAAAACACCCGGGTTATTTGCCAGGGCTTCACCGGCAAACAGGGCAGCTTTCACTCCGAACAGGCCATCGCCTACGGCACCCGGCTGGTCGGCGGCGTCACCCCCGGCAAGGGGGGCCAGACCCACCTCGAACGTCCGGTCTTCAATACCGTGGCCGAAGCCGTGAACGAGACGAGTGCTGAGGCCAGTATGATCTACGTACCCGCTGCGTTTGCCGCTGATGCCATTCTCGAAGCGGCGGACGCTGGCATCAAGGTCATCGCCTGCATTACCGAAGGCATTCCCGTGCAGGATATGCTCAAGGTTAAAGCCGCGCTGACCGGCACCGGGGTTAACCTTATCGGTCCCAATTGCCCCGGCATCATCACGCCCGGCGAATGCAAAATCGGCATCATGCCCGGCATGATTCACCAACCCGGCAACATCGGCATCGTCTCCCGCTCCGGCACCCTCACCTATGAGGCGGTGCATCAAACCACCCAGGCCGGACTCGGCCAGAGTACCTGCCTCGGCATCGGCGGCGATCCCATTCATGGCCTGACGTTCATCGACTGCCTGCGCCTGTTTGAGGCCGACCCACAAACCCGTGGCATCATTATGGTCGGTGAAATCGGCGGTAGCGCCGAGGAAGAAGCGGCTGACTTTATTCGTAGCGAGATCCGTAAACCGGTCGTCGCCTATATCGCCGGCGTGACCGCCCCGCCCGGCAAACGCATGGGCCACGCCGGGGCCATCATCGCCGGTGGCAAGGGCACCGCCAACAGCAAGTTCGCGGCACTCGAAGCCGCCGGTGTCCGCGTCACCCGGTCGCCTGCAAAAATGGGCAGCACCATGCTGGCTTTGCTGGAAAAATAAACGACCCCGCCGCAAGCGAACGGGGTATTAAACCTAAAGAGAGTAAACCCTTCATCATGAATTCCGTTAGCGACTCTACCTCCCGGTGCATCGCCGTGGCCCAGATCAATCTGCTGGTGGGCGATATCGAGGGCAATGCCACGGCTATTATCGAAGCCGCTATCCATGCGCGTGATGAGCTTGGCGCACAGGCGGTAGTCTTCCCCGAGCTGGCGCTGTGCGGCTACCCGCCGGAAGATCTGCTCCTGCGTCCGGGCATGTATGAACGCATGGATGCCGCCATGCGACACCTGCAAGCCGAGATTACGGGCATCCACGCCCTTGTCGGCTTTGCACAAAAAACACCCGCAGGCGTTTATAACGCAGCGGCCGTCATTGCGGATGGTGCCATCCTCGCGGTGGCGCGCAAACACCATTTGCCTAACTACAGCGTCTTTGATGAAAAGCGCTATTTTATTGCGGCCAATAACACCTGCGTATTCGAACTACAGGGCGTGCCGGTGGGCGTCTGTATCTGCGAAGACATCTGGTATCCCGAACCGGCAGCGAAACTGCGTGCCGCCGGGGCGCAATTGATCATCAATATTAACGCCTCCCCCTTTCACAAGGACAAGGGGCCGGAACGTGAAAATATCGTCCGCGAACGTGTCAGGGAAAATGCTGTCCCGATCCTTTATACCAACCTGGTCGGCGGTCAGGATGAGCTGGTTTTCGACGGCGCCTCCTTTGTGATGTCGGCAGAAGGACAAATCCGCCAGCGCATGCCAAATTTTGAGGCCGGCATATTCCCGCTGCAATTTGATCTCAGGGACAAGAAACTCCTCCCTCGACCCGCCCCGCAATCTTTTCAGAGCGGGACGGATCAGAATGCCTTGATCTATCAGGCGCTGGTGCTGGGCGTGCGCGACTTCGTGCGTAAGAACGGTTTCAGCAGTGTCATCATCGGTCTCTCGGGCGGCATTGACTCCGCCCTGACGCTAGCGATTGCCGTCGATGCCCTGGGGGCCGAAAACGTTGAAGTCGTCATGATGCCTTCTCGCTATACCGCCGATATGAGTGTCGAGGATGCCACCGAACAGGCACGCAGCATGAAAGTGAAATACCATGTTCTGCCGATTGAACCGGCCTTCAATGCTTTTCTCGACATATTAAAAGAGGAATTTTCCGGCCGCGCGGTGGATACTACTGAAGAAAACATTCAGGCCCGCTGCCGCGGCGTGCTGCTGATGGCCATTTCCAACAAAAAAGGCAAAATGCTGCTCACCACGGGCAACAAAAGTGAAATGGCCGTAGGCTACGCCACCCTCTACGGCGATATGGCCGGCGGCTATGATGTGCTCAAGGACGTCCCCAAAACACGGGTCTATCAACTCTCTCATTATCGCAACCGGATCACGGCCGTGATCCCGCAACGGGTGATCACTCGTCCCCCCTCGGCCGAGCTGGCGCCGGATCAGAAAGACAGCGACAGCCTGCCGGACTACGATACCCTGGATGCCATTCTTGAGCGCTATGTGGAACAGGACCAGGGGCTGGAAGATATCGTCGCCGCTGGCTTTGAGCGGGACACCGTCGCACAGGTATTGCAACGGGTCGATCGCAACGAATACAAGCGCCGCCAGGCCGCACCCGGGGTTCGCATCAGTCCACGCGCCTTCGGTCGCGACCGCCGCTACCCTATTACCTCAGGCTATGGTCGCCACCGCACACAGGATGATCATTGAAAATTAACGAAAAATAGACAATCATGGCGAACTAAACAGGTTTATATAAAAACGGAAGGACGGCCCAATGAAAAAAATCGAGGCGATCATCAAACCTTTTCGGCTGGATGACGTGCGCCAGGCGCTCTCCGGCATGAACGTCACCGGCATGACGGCAAGTGAAGTCAAGGGTTTTGGCCGGCAAAAGGGGCACACCGAACTGTATCGTGGCGCGGAATATGTCATCGACTTTCTACCTAAGGTAAAAGTGGAAATTGTGGTAGCGGCCGGTATGGTGGATCAGTGCATCGAAGCCATCGTCAATGCCGCCCGCACCGGCAAGATTGGCGACGGCAAGATTTTTGTCAGCGATATTGAGCGCATCGTGCGTATTCGCACCGGCGAAGAAGGCAAAGAAGCTATTTAGAACAGGGATGAGGAACGATAAAGGAGCTAATGACCGTGAAAAATGAATATACCGCTGTTATTAAGGCACGAGATAGAGTCAAGTGTCGCGAGAAATCACTAATCCCATAGCTTATACTGACCAATATCGACAATGACCTCGGTCTCCTTACGCTTAATTGGAATATCAACTTCTTTCAATCTAGCCTCTGCACGCTCAAAACCCTCAACGAATGTTGCGAGCATTTCAGCGATTTCTTTCGAATTAAAAGTTTGTATATCTGCTGTATCGATAATCCTTAGCTGCCGACACTCTTTATAATTAACCGCACTGAAATCAAGAATTTCAAATTTTGCATCTTCCAATTCTGGGTCCTGACGTAAAATTTCCTTAGCTAACGTAACAAATAATGACAACTGTTTATCATCGAGTGGATTGCGCTTTCAGAAGATGAACCATGGAAGATAAATCTGCCCACCTACACCGTATATAAAGACAGGCATAAATGGAATTCTTAAATCTCTTCCAATGGGGTAAAAGCTGGGGGCAACATCGTTCACGAAATCATGTTGCACGCTACTAAAATGCCCATACAGCAGCGGAACAACCTCCAACAATATTTTTTGTACCCTCTTACGCTTTTCTTTCTCTTTTATTCCCTTGATGACTTGATCTTCAGGGACTTTAAAAAGCAGAATATCTCTAGCTATATAATTCAGAGCATTATAATTAAAGAACGGAGGATTCATTGCCATTTTGACAAAATCATCCTCTATTTTATTCGGAGAATCGTAGCAATGTCTCGCCAAATGTTGAACTGAAGGAACTCTGAGTTTAGTCATGAGTTTAACCTATTGCAGTGTATAGAACATCTCTTTTGATGTGTAAAAATTTAAGATTGCTTGATTGCTAATTTGCATCCCCGGATTTACTTTTGCTTCATGGTGCCACACTTCATGCCATGGCCCATCTGATACATGTGATTGCTCTACTAACTGATTGACACTCAACCTAGAATAGAAAGAAACAATACTTTCTAATAGACTCTCTTCACCTTTATCAATATTAATCCTAGCGATAACGTTGTTACCTGTTTTAGGATCTAATTTAGTCGCTCGGGTAGTTATTTTTTGGTCGCCGAACTCCTTAAAGAATCTATACAAGTAAGGCAAAACTGGCCCAAACTCCCATGCCTCAAAATTTTGCTTAATGAGTGGCTTGTTCTCAGATATTAAAAACCAAACATGGCAAAAATATGTAATTTTTTGTAAGCCTAAATTTGTCACAGATATCCCACTTTCATCTGCATAATCCAAAATATAATTTGCTACTTCGCGTCCATCACTCATAAAACAACTCTCAATTACGCTACGATTTCAAAACTATCTTTTAGTCCATTTAAAACTGACTTATAACTAATCTGACCCTCATGCTGAAGCCTACCAACAACAATCCCCGAATGGATATTGATCCTTTTTGAAAATTCAAGAATTTCATCGCGACCTCTAAGGCCTATAAGCTCAAACTTATACTCTTCCGGTATAAGAATATTTCCTGCCCATATATTAGCTTCCTGCTCTTGCTGGTTCTGCGATTTAAATTCAGTGTTATCTAGGAAGATATCGCTTTTTTCATCTGAGTGAAGCAGGATGTGTGCAGCCTCATGGAAGAATGTAAACCAAAATTTGTCATTAGTCTTACCATAAAGGGATAACTGAATAATAGGACTATGCCCATTTAACCACCGAGCAACACCGCTAACATGTGATTTAGTAATTGGTTTGACAAGTAATAGCTTAATTCCAGCCTCTAAACAAAGTTCAAATAAAGTTGGCCCAAAGTCAGCAGGAGATTGAACGGTTAACTCCCGTATTTTCTTAACTGCACTTTCAAATTTTGATCTGTTATATTTCGGAGTGCTAGTTTTCTCCGCTTCTATTTCTCCTAACCTTAACCAAGCGGATATAGCGCCATTATCAGCTTGATCCTCCTTTGTCTTCCTAAAGGATGGAGACATAGAGCCGTAATAACTCCTCCACTCATCTGGTGATGCAACACCAAAAAAACTTAATAGCTGCTCTACCAGCTTGGGCTTGTTGGATTCAATACTTCTAATGTTTTCTATAGCACCAATTTTCTTAAGTTCATTCACTGGCACATCGTCAAGCCAATCGGTCCAACTGTTATAGTTTTGTTCTGCCTCTAGTCTTGCGACATGCTGTCGATACTTTGATTCACGATTCATCCAAAATGAAACAGTATAACCAAGCACTCTTTCTAGCTTTTGTGCAGTGCCGTATGTAAGGGTAACTTTACCCTTGATAAGTTGATTTAGATGCTTTGTGCTAAAACCAAGTCGGTTTGCAAGCTCAACCTGATTCCAATCACGCTCCTCCATCAAATCAAGAATTGTATCGCCAGGCGGTGACACCCAATCGGGGGCAAAATTTTCGACTTGACTACTCATGAGGATCTCCAATAAACACTATTAATATACTTTCAACGTTTGACCAATCGACACCACCATCATTTTTTGTTGGCGGAGGTTTTTTCAATGGCTCAAATAACAATCTATCCCCACCATGCAAATCTAATGAAAATTGGTCGGCCTTATCCCCTGTATATGGATGAGGCCTCCCAGTTATCAATTCAGAAACATTTGATACAGCTTCGATATCTGCCAGCCTGGTACGCAGTTTTTTACCGCTATTTGGCCCAAGCTTTTTATTCGCTTTTTTGCTAGCCAGACAGAGCTTCTTAAGCTTGGTAGTTTTGTAATCGATGTCCAAATCATTACTTATAATGTTTACCTATATGGTAAATAATTATGGCATCAAAAATCACCCATTTCAAGTAGATAAAGGAGTTATATGTTTAACCCTCACTCACACAAGTATGTAGGGCCTGTAACCATCTGATTACAAAGATAAATATAGGCATTATTGATCGCAAAATTAAATAAAAAGCAACAAGATCGTAGCAGTTTTAGTAGGAACTTTAAGTGGGACGATTATGGTAGCATTGATTCCATATTATTTTATGCTGGTGAGTCATCTTATTGGTTTAAAAGATTATAAATCGATGTAAATTGCCTTATAACAATGCAAATCCACTCGGACGGTTAAAAGCGGTGCGGCTTCCGCTACGCT
>ENA-ORDP01000523-ORDP01000523.1-marine-sediment-metagenome-genome-assembly--contig:-NODE-523-length-24841-cov-4.440006_pt1 | contig 24841 bp, 24 predicted proteins | sample MGYA00248627_ERZ508539 | MGnify/ENA primary metagenome ERZ508539 (study PRJEB26208, sample SAMN05571518) | marine sediment metagenome | biome: deep sea; feature: Hydrothermal vent; material... | reverse complement strand
CGCCTGCGCCTACCGGCCTGTCCCAACCCTTTACAAGCCTTTTTACCTACCGGTAGTCCGAGCCGTGGTCGAACCACGGTAGGAGTTCGTTGTAGCGGTACTGTAACCTGGAAAATCTATGTTTCAGCCCGAGTCAGAATTATGCAAAAGGTGGTTGTATTGAAGCACCCGGTTATGCGTGGGCAACAGTTGTCTTTGCAAGATCTGTTGCTCGAGGAGCGTGATATTTCCAATTATTCAAATGGATATATTGCCCAAATAAATGATGCGGTACAGCATATCATGCGACGACCGGCCACCATCGGTACCATATTGACCCCCCGGATGCTGAAAGCAATTACTCTTGTGCATCGCGGAAAAAATGTCGTTATTGTGGCAAAAGACAGCAGTTTTCTGGTTCGAATGAGTGGCAAAGCATTAATGAACGGGGCTAAGGGTGAACGCATAAAGGTTCAGAACCTACGCTCCAAGAGAATCATTGAAGCCACCGTCAGTGGAGCCAATCAGGTCACTGTGGACTTGTAACATGAAGCGCATGGTGGTTCCATGGGGCAAACTTCCCGCTGGGAAATGGGCCGAAGTGGGAAAGCAGATTGCCGCGAGCGAGTTTTAGAAGGGGCTCTTTGGTGCGTAATTTTAACATCCTCATTAATCCGGGCTAAAGTTTTCTTAGCTGCTGCCGACACAGGAGGGTGGAGGGGTGTAATTCTTGCGTGGCATGCTATTCAAACAGCCCCACATACGGCGTGTAACCTATCAGGAACGACAATCAGGAGAAACTACCATGGCAATTGATGGCGTAGGCTCGAAGCCAGGAACTGCTGTATCGGACCGCACCGTAATCAGGAGCGGGAAGGGTGCAAATCAACAAGCGACAGCAACGACCACTTCACCTGCAAAACCCAACGGTGACCAGGTAAGCCTGACAGGTGCTGTACAGCAACTGCAGTCACTGGAAGCCAGCCTGGCCAGCCTACCAGCCTATGATGCTGGCAAGGTCAGAGATTTAAAAATCTCGCTGAAAAATGGCGAGTATCAAACCAACCCCTATCGCATTGCCGATAAAATCATTGCAATGGAACAGGGCCTGGCCCCAACTTCTGCAAAATAACAGCCATCTATAATCCTGCCTGACTAGCAATGTCCGTTCAAAAACCCACAACCGATCATGAACTGCAGGCGCTGTTGGCTAGCTTGCTGGAAGCACTACAGGCGGAGTACAGCGCTGCAAAAATACGGGACACTGAACGGCTAATGACCCTCGCGACACAGAAAACCTTATTGATCGAAGCCGTAGGCAAGTTGTCTCACGACCCTGTAGCATTTTCTGACACTATTCTGTGTTTATTGAAACAGTGTCGTCAACAAAATGTAGCTAACGGCCAGATTTTACAAATCGGACTACGTAACGCACAACGATTACACAATATTCTGCAAGGTGCAGATGGTCTACCAACCGCCTATGACGGGGACGGGGAACCCACGTTCTCCCCACATGGAGGCGCTTCGTTGGCCAGAATCTAGGCCGTAGCAAAGGGAATACTTTGAGATGACAACTATATAGGACGCAGTCATCCGTCTTCCTTAAGCCATCGTAAATTTCCTGACTTTCCCGTAGAGATAGTGTGCAGCGACACTGGTTACCTCGGCCATTTTATAGCGGTTACGCATATTGCAGTTTTCACATATTTCGGGAATTGCTTTTATCTTTTCCCTCTTATTCAGTGCCTTCCTGATGCTTAGCTGATCTATGTGACCAAATATCTGCCTGTGTGAGATGTCATTGTAGCAATAGAGGTAATCACCGCTGGCGGTGATGAAAAGATCACTGTTTCTCGGTATACACCGGAAACGGTTATGCCAGAACTGCAACACAAAATCCTTTGCCGATGGAACGAAATCCAGTTCCTGCGAATGCAAATGATATACCTTGATGATCTCGCGCAGTCTATCCGTAGCTTGTTTGTGCTGCTCCATTGTTCCTGCCCGGTTATACAGGGTGGGCGACATGGTTAACTGGTCTACCCCTTGTTCATGGAACCACCTGATCGTTTCGGGCAGTGTCTTGATACACTCGACAAGAGGGGTAAGACTGATGGCAAGCGATGTTTTTTTCAAAATCTTTCGGGCCAGAACAATATTAGTCTTCACTTTCTCATGATCCAGATTTACATGAACACTTCGATAAACATCAGCATTGATGCTCGAGAAGGAAACAACCAATAGGTTGATTTTTCCGTCAAGATGCCTAAGTTTTTTCTCGTCCAGTAGCTGACCATTACTCACCATATCAAAACGACCGGGATGATCTCCAATAGCGGAGACAAACTCCATGAACTCGGGGTGGGTGGTTGGCTCTCCATATCCCGCTATTACCGTACGGAATACATCGTCCGTGTTAATGCGTGCCAGTACATGATAAAAAGTATCAACCGTCATTAATTGCGGATACTCAATCATGTCCTGGGGGCACATAATGCAGCGCGCATTACATTTGCTGGTCCACTCAAAATTGACGGCAACTTTATAGGTCGGCAACATCACTCAGCCACGGCAACAAGTCTTGGAATGTGCGCGGCACAGTTGGGAACAACCTGTTCAATCTCAACCAGAATTACCCGTGGTTGATCGGGGAAATATTCTTTAATTATACCTTCTTCGTGAACCGATGCCCGGCCATTTACCCGCAGTCTGGCACCATCGGTGAAATCAATAAACAACATCCCCACATGGGGGTTTTTAAGGATATTGCCCACACTCATGAACGCCCCATTGCCCGCAAAATCCGGGAAAGCAAGCCGGTTATTGTCGATGATTTCAATAATACCGGGACCACCCCCCTTGAAAGAGCAGTCACAAGATCCGTTGTTATTGCTGGTGGCTAAAAAGAAGAAAGGAGCATTTCGAATACGCTCATGGAATGGTTCGGGAATATGATCCATGAGCAGGCGGGTTCGCCTTGCCTGGTCCCAAATACGTGCCGTCTGCCACCGCTCCTGCGCGGCAATCTCTCCTGAATGGAAATCGTTATCATCGGGCATTACGGGGGTCTCAAAAGTTCAGGTACCTGCAGAAACAGTACAACACTTTTCTTAAGAAACCCTTAACCCGAGGTCCGGATGGCTCAATGATCCGGGATTGTAGTCGCCAAGGGCTAGGAGAAACAAAAATATGAGGAACCAACTACGTAACGATTCAGCGTATTCATCCTTTTGTCCCATTACGGCGTTATTTACAGTTCCTTAGTGGAGCCAACATCGTTCATAAACACCGGCGCTCGTTTGTCAATAAACGCTGCCACACCTTCCCGACCATCGGCACTGGCCGCCATGGCGGCAATGGCCCGGGACTCCCGTTCCATTTGTGATTCGAGGCTCTCGGTGGCCCCGGCCAGTAGTAATCGTTTGGTTTCGCCAAAAGCTGTCGTTGGCCCCTTGGCCCACTTCCGGGCCATCGCCATTGCGGTATCTACCGCTTCTCCGTCAGCCACCACTTGATTGATCAACCCCCATTCCATGGCCTGGGTTGCACTCAATAGCGGATTTAACAGTGCCATTTCCTTGGCCCGACGCAACCCCACCATGCGTGCCAGAAAATAACTGGAACTGCCATCCGGAGCCAAACCAGCACGGGTATAAGCCATGGTGAATTTGGCCGAGTCGGCAGCAATCGCGATATCCGTGCTCAATGCCAGGCTGAAGCCTCCTCCGGCTGCTGTACCGTTGATGGCGGCCACAACCGGGGCATCCATCCAGTTAAAGCGTGAAATCGCAGCATGCAAGGCCTGGGTGATACGCTTGATATGCAACGCTACCTGATCACCCTGTTCAGCAAAACTTTTCAAATCCCCACCGGCACAGAACATTTTTCCGGAACCGGTCAGCACCACGGCCCGAATGGCGGGATCCTCATCACAGCGGGTCGCGGCATCAAGTAATTCACGTGCCATTTGCAAGGTGATGGCATTGCCCTGCTGAGGTCGGTGTAGGGTAATCACCCCGACATGCTCTGCCATCGTAAACTGTATTTCCTGATAGGTCATGGCATACTCCCTTAAAGTGTGATGAGTAGCGGTCTCGGTTGGCCTTTATGATCATTTGGTGTCGATACACAAACCATCCACCTGACGAAAACCACGCGGCAATACCAGCCCACGCTGTGCCCGCTCGCCTTGGTAATGCTGTAGATCCGCTGTTTTTAAACGCAAAAAACGCTTGCCCGAATCCAGTCGCAAATTCTGTGTTGGCTGACACACCACAACCGCAACCACCACTTCCAGACCACTACGCAAGCGGGCTACCGGGACATTGATCATACGCACACCCTTACCGCGCGCCAGTCGCGGCATTTCCTTGACTGGAAAGCTCAACAAGCGCCCTGCTGTGGTCACCACGACCAACCAGTCTCGCGCATAGTCGCATACCGGAACCGGTGGCAGAATAAGGGCTTTGTCGGGTACAGTCAGGAGATTTTTTCCGGCTTTTTTACTGGTTTGCATTTCTGCCACCGAAATGACAAAGGCGTTACCGGCAGTGGTTGAAAGCAGAAACAAGTCATCCGGATCACCGAGCAACAAACAGGAGAAGCCGATTCCGGAGGGCGGGTTCAACGTTTTCGCCAAAGGCTCACCCAAACCCCGTGCAGAAGGCAGGCTATGTGCCGGAATCTGATAACTGTGCCCGGATTGGTCGAAAATAATCAGCTGTTGATTACTGCGCCCCCGTACGGCCTGCAGAAAATCATCTCCGGTACGAAAATTCAGGCTTTGTGGGTCAATTTCATGCCCCTTGGCCGCACGAATCCAACCTTTTTCCGACAGTACCACGGTAATCGCTTCGGCTGGCAATAACTCGGTTTCGTTGAGCGCCCTGGCAGGTTGTCGGCTGACAATGGGCGAACGGCGGGGATCACCGTATTGCTCGGCATCGGCGATCAATTCATCACGCAACAACCGTCGAAAGCGGCATTCTGATCCCAGCACCTGCTGTAACTGATCTCGTTCTTTCGCCAGTACACCCTGCTCCTGGCGGATCTTAATTTCCTCAAGCCGGGCCAGCTGTCGCAATCGTAGCTGCAATATCGCTTCCGCCTGACGCGTGGACAAGGCAAAACGCTGTATCAACTCTGCGGCGGGATGATCGTGGCTGCGTATGATCCGAATGACTTCATCAAGGTTAACAAATGCCAGCAACAAACCATCAAGTATATGCAGCCGATCGAGCACTTGGTCAAGACGATGCTGCAGACGACGACGAACTGTTTGACGCCTGAATACCAGCCATTCGGACAACAGTGAGCGCAAATCGAATACTCGCGGTTTGCCATCCAGTCCAATCGCGTTCATATTGACCCGATAGCTATGCTCCAGGTCGGTACTGGCGAACAAGTGGCTCATCAGGCGAGCCGCCTCGGTGCGCGTACTGCGCATCTCCAGCACCAACCGGACGGGATTTTCATGATCGGATTCATCGCGAATATCCACCAGCAGGGGCAATTTTTTTGCCTGCATTTGGGCACCGATCTGCTCCAGTATTTTGGACCCGGATACCTGGTGTGGCAGTGCGGTAATAATCAGTGTTGCGCCCTGCTGTTGCCACAACGCCCGCATCCGCAGAGAACCGCTACCACTGCGATAAATCTGCCGGATATCCTTCGCAGGGGTGATAATCTCGGCCACCGTCGGATAGTCGGGGCCGACAATATGTGTACACAAGGCATCAAGATCGGCATCGGGCTGCTCCAGCAAATGCACGCAGGCTGCGGCCACTTCGCGAATATTATGCGGAGGAATGTCGGTTGCCATACCCACCGCAATGCCCGACCCACCATTGAGCAGAATATTCGGCAAGCGTGCCGGCAACAATACCGGCTCCTGCAAGGTACCATCAAAATTGGCCTGCCATTCCACCGTACCGTGGCGTAATTCCGCAAGCAGCATATCGGCATAGCGGGTCAAGCGTGCCTCGGTATAGCGCATGGCCGCGAAGGATTTCGGGTCATCCGTGGAGCCCCAGTTGCCCTGGCCGTCGACCAGTGGGTAGCGAAAGGAGAAGGGTTGTGCCATCAGCACCATTGCCTCATAACAAGCGCTGTCACCATGAGGGTGAAATTTGCCTAGCACATCACCAACCGTGCGTGCCGATTTTTTGAATTTGGAACCGGCGGACAGACCCAGATCGGACATGGCGTAGGCGATACGCCGTTGCACCGGCTTCAGACCATCGCCGATGTGTGGCAGAGCACGGTCAAGAATGACATACATGGCATAATTGAGATAGGCCCGCTCGGTAAAGGTCTGCAACGGCTGCTGTTCCAGACTGATCGCGAACATATCCAGCGTCTGCTGGTCCTTGCGCCCTGATTTGCGGCTTCTGCCGCTACCGATTTTTCTTACCATTACCGTCCCTGCTCACCCTTATCCATACTCAGGTCTTTCCACTCTCAGGTTTTTCCACTCTCAAGCCTTTCCACTCTCAGGCCTTCCCACCCTCAGGATAGCATGTCATCAATCCAGATCGGCCTGATCCCCATTTTCCGCCAGCCAGCGTTTGCGCTCAGCAATCTGTTTTTTTCCCAACAAGGTATTCATGACCTGGATGGTGCCATCTCCCGGCGTCATCTGCAGCTGCACCAGACGTCGGGTTTGTGGGGCCATGGTAGTTTCACGCAATTGCAGCGGATTCATTTCGCCAAGGCCCTTGAAACGCTGCACGTTGACCTTACCGCGCACCTTTTCCTCTTCCAGACGCTGCAGAATACGGGTTTTTTCCGCTTCATCCAGGGCGTAAAACACCTGTTTGCCAACATCAATACGAAATAACGGCGGCATCGCCACACAGACCCGCCCGGCTTCAACCAGCGCCGAAAAATGGCGTACAAACAAGGCACACAACAAAGTTGCAATATGGGCACCGTCAGAATCTGCATCTGCCAATATACAGACCCGGCCATAACGCAGCCCCTCCAAATTATTGCTGCCTGGGTCCACGCCCAGAGCCACAGCAATATCGTGCACTTCCTGCGAAGCCAGTACCTGGGTAGAATCGACTTCCCAGGTGTTCAGGATTTTACCACGCAGGGGCATAATGGCCTGAAACTCCCGACTTCGTGCCTGTTTGGCTGAACCGCCAGCCGAGTCTCCCTCGACCAGAAACAGCTCGGTATTGTCGATATCCTGACTGCTACAGTCGGCCAGTTTGCCCGGCAGGGCGGGACCCGCGGTGATTTTTTTTCGAACCGTCTTGCGGGCCGACTTCTGGCGTCGCTGCGCACTGCTGATGGCCAGTTCGGCGATGGCATCGGCATCACCGACGTGTTGGTTGAGCCACAGGCTGAAGGCATCCCGAACTACGCCCGCCACCCAGCCGGCGGTGTTACGGGAAGACAAGCGATCTTTGGTCTGACCGGTAAACTGCGGGTCACGCAGTCGCACTGACAGCACATAACAGAGGCGGCTCACCACATCATCGGGTGCCAATCGGACCCCTCGCGGCAATAAACTGCGGTACTCACAATATTCGCGCAATGCCTCGGTCAAGCCACTACGCAGACCGTTGACATGGGTACCACCCTGGCTGGTAGGTACCAGATTGACAAAGCTTTCGGTGACCGGATCCCCTTCTTCGGGTAACCACACACAGCTGCAATTTAACTGAGCGTCGGGATCCTTGAATTCCTGGGTAAACGGTTCAGTCGGTATGGTTTCGACGTCACCAAGGCTGGATACAAGATAAACACCCAGGTCACTGCCAAAACACCAACTTTCTGAATGCTCCGGCTGCGCCAGGTCAATAAACTCCAGTTCCAGACCTGGGCTCAATACGGCCTTGGCCCGGAGCAGCCGTTTCAGGCGTGATACACTGACGTTCGGACTGTCAAAAAACCCCGGGTCAGGCCAGAATTGAAGCAAGGTGCCGGTATCATTCTTGGCTGTTTTCCCGATCACCTGCAGTTCACTGACCCTGGCCCCGTCCTCAAAAGCCATGGCATACACCTTGCCACCACGGCGCACAGTGACTTCCAGACGCTTTGACAGAGCATTAACCACCGACACACCCACACCATGCAATCCCCCGGAAAACTGGTAGGTACCACCAGAAAATTTACCCCCGGCATGCAAGCGGGTGAGGATCACCTCAACACCGGGAATTCCTTCTTTGGGATGCAGGTCAACCGGCATACCCCGACCATTGTCGCTGACCTCCACAGAACCATCCTGATGCAGCACAACATCGATACGACTGGCAAACCCGGCGATCACTTCATCGACGCTGTTATCCACGACTTCCTGCACCAGGTGGTTGGGTCGTTCGGTCTGGGTGAACATACCCGGCCGGGTCCGAACCGGCTCCAGGCCGGCCAAAACCTCGATCGCGGATGCTGTATAGGAATTCATGATCCGGCTAGCTCACAGCCTCAGGCCGCAGTAAAGGAAACAACAATACATCTCGAATCGAGGCAGCATCGGTCAACAACATTACCAGGCGATCGATACCGATCCCCTCACCTGCGGTCGGTGGCATCCCATATTCCAGCGCCCGAATATAGTCAGCATCAAAATGCATGGCTTCCATGTCACCGGCATCCTTCTCCGCGACTTGTTTGCGGAAACGCTCAGCCTGATCTTCAGGATCGTTAAGTTCAGAGAAGCCATTGGCGATTTCCCGGCCAGCGATGAATAACTCGAAACGGTCACTGACCATCGGGTTTTCATCATTGCGTCGTGACAGGGGTGACACTTCTACAGGATAAGCGGTGATAAAGGTCGGTGACAGCAAGCGCGACTCTACCACTTGTTCGAACAGTTCCATCTGCAACCGGCCCATGCCGTAACTGTCACCGACTACCACGCCGTGGTCAGCAGCGAGGCGCCGCAAGGCATCGATGTCATCAAGCTGTGCTGCGCTAATATCCGGCTGATACTTGAGAATAGCTTCGGTAACGGTCAAACGCTGGAACGGCTGCCCGAAATCCAGGATTTGGCCCTGATACGCAAAACTGGGCGTGCCGAGCACCGACTCGGCCAGGGTCCGCAGCAAGTCCTCGGTCAAAACCATTAAATCCTGGTAGTCGGCGTAGGCCTGGTAAAACTCCAGCATGGTGAATTCGGGATTATGGCGGGTACTGATACCCTCATTGCGAAAGTTGCGATTGATCTCGAACACCCGCTCCAGACCACCGACCACCAGACGTTTGAGATACAGTTCCGGTGCCACCCGCAGATACAATTCCATATCGAGTGTATTATGATGCGTGATAAAGGGGCGAGCCGTAGCCCCACCAGGGATCGGGTGCATCATCGGGGTTTCCACTTCGAGAAAATCTTTCGACACAAAATAATTGCGAATATACTGGATGATCGCAGAACGTCGCCGGAACACTTCGCGGCTGTCCTGATTGACGATGAGGTCGACATAACGCTGCCGGTAACGCCCTTCGGTATCCGTCAGACCATGAAACTTCTCCGGCAGCGGACGCAAGGATTTGGTCAACAGGCGAATCGAGCCCACCCGCACACTCAGTTCTCCTGTTCGGGTTTTAAACAACTTCCCGGTAACACCAACAATGTCACCGATATCCCATTTCTTAAAAGCCGCATACACGCCTTCTGGCAAATGATCACGTTGCAAAAAAAGCTGGATACGTCCGGATCGGTCCTGGATATGTGCAAAACTGGCCTTGCCCATGATCCGTTTGGCCATCATTCGTCCACTGAGCGTAACGGCTACGGCCGCCGACTCAAGTTCCACATTACCAGAGCTGTCATGGGCCTGATGTAGGCTCGCTGCGGTATTTTCAGGGCGAAAATCATTGGGAAAGGCTGGCCGTCCACGATCACGCAAGACCTGAAGTTTCTGCCGCCGTTGCTGTAACTGATCGCTATCCTGCCGGGTATTGTGCTGATTCATTGAATGTGATTTGCCGGGTTCATCGGTTGATATCTAAAGGCCAAATTTGGGGCCTAAAGACCAGATTTGAGGCTGGCCTCAATAAAGGGGTCCAGGTGGCCATCAAGCACCGCCTGGGTATTGCCGGTTTCCACACCGGTACGTAAATCTTTAATGCGCGACTGGTCGAGCACATAAGAACGAATTTGGCTGCCCCAGCCAATATCCATTTTCTCATCTTCCTCCTGTTGCCGGGCTTCGCGTTTTTTCTGCAATTCGTGTTCGTACAATCTTGCCTTGAGCATGGCCATAGCTTCGGCCCGATTGCGATGCTGGGAACGATCATTCTGGCACTGCACCACAATTCCGGTTGGTTGATGGGTGATTCGAACGGCAGAGTCGGTTTTATTGATATGTTGTCCCCCTGCTCCACTGGCCCGGTAGGTATCGGTACGCAGGTCCGCAGGATTGATCTCCACCTCAATGCTGTCATCGATTTCCGGGTAAGCATAAACCGAAGCGAACGAGGTGTGACGTCGGTTGCCCGAATCAAATGGCGATTTTCGCACCAAGCGATGGACGCCCGTTTCGGTACGCAAATAACCATAGGCATATTCACCGGATACCTTCACCGTTGCGCTCTTGATACCCGCCACCTCACCCTCTGAATGGGCGATAATCCGGACATCAAACTGGTGGTCATCACACCAGCGCAAATACATTCTCAGCAACATATTGGCCCAGTCCTGTGCTTCGGTGCCACCGGAGCCGGACTGGATGTCGATAAAGGCATTGGCGGCATCAAACTGGCCAGAAAACATGCGCTTGAATTCCATTTTCTCCAATGTCTTGAGTAAGGAGTCCAGATCTTCGCTCAATTCATCGACAGTATCCTCGTCACCCTCATCAGCAGCCAGTTGCAATAATTCCTCGGTATCTGCAGTCGCTTGAGCCAGACCATCCAGGCCATTGATCAGCTGCTCGAGTTGTGCTCGTTCCTTACCCAATTTTTGCGCTTGCTCAGGGTCGTTCCAGACATCCGGCTGCTCCAACTGCAGACTGACTTCTTCGAAGCGTTCTTTTTTACCATCATAGTCAAAGATACCCCCTGAGCGAAGTCAGCCTGCTCAATATATCTTGGGCCTTGTCGCGCAAGGCGGTAATCGATTCTATTGCCATCAATGATCCTGGTGTGTGGCTAGCCGGGGTGATGATAGGCGTCTAAACCATCGGCTGGCATATATAATGTACCGGCAAAGATATTGCTCGTTAACAACTCCCGAGCCTGCCGACCTGGGAGGCTGTCCGAGAATAGAAAGCCTACTGCGGATAAGTGAACTTTGGCCAGATTTTCCCGCCCAGGGATACACATCCGCTGCGTATTCTACCTCATGTTCCAACGTTGGGGTCGGAATCATCGACCTTAGGTTACATTGCCTGGCCACAACCCCAACCCTTGGTAATCCCCGGTAACTTCAGGCCCAGTAACTTCAGCCCCAGTAACTTCAGGCTAGGAGTCGAAGTCATCAGCCAAGGCTACTGCCTGTGTAACGATTCAGCGTGTTTAGATTTTGCTTCAGAGCCTCTTGCAAAACTCTGGGTGGATGATCTGCAATGTCACTTTGAGTCCATTTTTGAGATGGAATGAACTGCATGGTAGTTCCATGGAGCGAAATTTCAGCTCGGAAATGGGCCGAAGTGGGGAAGCAGATCGCCGCTCACGAGTTTTGCAAGAGGCTCTTCAGTACCAAGCATTTTCGCACGGAGAAGGTGAGCCTATAGGTCCTATGTGAGCATTCGAGGATGAATGCGCTGAATCGTTGCCTGTCTGCATTTCCTTGGCTTCATCAGTCCCAAATAACTTGATGATGAATGACTCCGACTCCAGCACCAAAAAGACTTGAAATTTCGGCAAAAACCCTTATTGTAGAGTTTAGGAGAGGACTACAACCTGTTTATCTGACACACTACAGAGGTAACATGATGAGAAATTACGCTGCAGTAGGCCGCCCGGTTGGCCAAGCTGTCGAAATCAACAAGGTGCTGCGCAACACCTATATGCTGCTGTCTGCAACCCTGCTGTTCAGCGCCGCTACCGCCGGGCTCTCGATGGCAATGGGCTGGGGTAATCCTGGTATGATCATAACGCTGGTTGGCTATTTCGGACTATTGTTTCTGGTCACAAAATTTCGCGAGTCAACCTTGGGGCTGGTATTTACCTTTGCCCTGACCGGATTTATGGGGCTGACTCTGGGGCCGATTATTTCTTTTTATCTCAAGGCCTTCCCCAATGGCGGTCAGTTGGTCATGACCGCCCTCGGTGGCACCGGAGCGATCTTCCTCGGTCTGTCAGCCTATGCCCTAACCTCACGCAAGGACTTTAGCTTCCTCGGTGGTATGCTGTTCGCTGGTGTGATGGTAGCCTTTCTGGCCGGTATCGGTGCTGCAATTTTCAGTATTCCGGCCCTGTCATTAGCGGTCTCTGCCATGTTTGTAATCCTGATGTCTGGCATGATCCTGTATCAGACCAGTGAAATCATTCATGGTGGTGAAACCAACTATATCATGGCCACCGTGACGTTATACATCACCATCTACAACCTGTTCCTGAGCCTGTTGCAGCTGCTCGGCATCTTCGGCGGCGACGAGTAACAGCCCTGTCAGCAACGAGTCCCAAAGGCGGTGCTGGCCATAAAAAAAGGGGTCAGAGCCCTTTATGCTTTGCAACTAATTGAAATATATGCATTAAATAAAATTAAAGGGCTCTGACCCCTTTTTTTGACCCGGCTCACTCATCAGCAACAGCCCGTCAAGATCCGCCGCAGCCATTTTTTGCTGTGCCCTGTCCAGCCGTCCGATAAACTCCTCAGGCAAAAAACCTCGCGCAGGTGCTGTGGGTAGCGTGTTTATGATGGCACCCCAAGCAGTTGCTCGTAAATGGCCCGGTCGGTGGCCCCTTCTGTGCCAAATACCAAAATGCGCGAATCTGCGGTCAAATGGCAGGCTGAGCGAAGCGGTGTTGTACCTGCCAGTGCAATCACAGCAGCCAACCCGGCGACCGCCGATTCGCCCGCTTCAATAGCCGGGTCGGTACCCAAGGGCCGTGCCAATAAGCGCATGGTTGGTGCCACCAGGGTATCGGGTATGGTGATAAAATCCGTCGCCAGCTGCTGCAGAACCGTCCAGGCCAGCTGCGATGGTGAACCACAGGATAAGCCGGCCATCATTGATTCTTGGGTAACATTCACCGCCTGCACGCGGCCAAGTTGCGCACTTTGATACAGACAAGCAGCACTCCGGGGCTCTACGACCATGACTCTTGGCATCTGTGATCCCCAACGATATTTCATGGCCGCACTGACGGCTGCGGGCAAACCTCCTACGCCGCACTGTAATAAAACATGAGTCGGCGCTTGATCCAGCGTCTCATTCAACTCACGGACCATAACCCCATAGCCAGCCATAACATCCCGGGGTGGTTCACTGTAACCCTCCCAGGAAGTATCCGAAACCACGAACCAGCCGTTAGCCTCGGCATCCTGCCTGGCAATACGAACCGAATCATCATAATTGCCATCGACACGGATCACCTGGGCATCATGACTGCGCAGTGCTGCGGCCCGCCCCTCGCTGACCTCGCGGTGGATATAAATCCGACAGGGTGCACCACAACGTTTTGCACCCCAGGCCAATGACCGGCCATGATTGCCATCGGTTGCGCTAACCAGGGTAATCCGCGAAGCCTCGCTGGCTAAGACTCCGGTACGAATGGCCTTGAGCGTAACGGACCGTCCCAGCCGGCAAGCCAATTCCCGCTGCAACACGCGACTGGCCGCATAGGCCGCACCCAATACCTTGAAACTGCCCAGACCAAAGCGTCCTGACTCATCCTTGTACAACACACTACCCAGATTCAGCTCCCGGGCAAGGCTCTTGAGATGAAGCAGTGGTGTTGGTGCATAGCCCGGCCATTGGCTGATTTCTTCATAGGCTGTAGCATAATCCACCGGTCGTAATACATGCTGCCAATCATTACCGGCGACCGATTGTTGCCGGTAATGACCTACTTGAGCTTGATCAAATAGCGCAAACATAGCGACAATCCTGGATTAACTGAGGGGCAACATGACCTGTTCCTGAAAGGCCGAACGTGCACTTAGACGTGCGTACCAAGCCGCCAGATAATCCAGTTGTGGGCGCTCGATATCCAGTGTGAACCAGCGATAAGCCGCGATGGCCAGCGGTATATCACCCAGGGTCGGTGCATCACCGGCAACGAAAGGGGTTGTGGCAAGGTAACGGTCAAGCAGTATCCAGTGCTTGGTTACCGTTCTGACCGACCGGGTAATTTGATCTTCATCGCGCTGCTCCGGCGTCTGGCGGATCAAGCTGATAAAAATCACCGTTGCCGGGGCATGGATGGAGGTCAGGTACCAGTCCAGCCACTGACTGGCCAATCCCTGGATCTGTACATCATCCGGCCACCAGCTACCGCTGTCATAACGGCTGGCAAGATAACGCAAAATCGCCTGTGATTCCCAAAGGGTAAAATCATCATCGGTCAGAGTGGGAATCAAGCCATTTGGGTTCATCAGCAAATATTCGGGCTGATCATTACCCCCATAAGCACCACCGATATCAACGCGCCTGACAGAAAGATCGAGTTCAGCGGCCAACCACATCACTTTTTGCACATTCATGGAATTGGCACGTCCATAGACAGTCAGCATCACATCCTCCAGAACACCTGATCGATTGTTGGGGCTTGGTGTATTATCACCATCAAACTGCCCGGTGACAACAACACTGCGCAGTTGATCGACCAGTAATTGGTATGAACGCAAAACAGGAGCTTGCCGACATGAGTCAAATCAGCTGCCACGTTCTCGACACCGCTCACGGCTGTCCTGCCAGCGGGATACCGATTCAGCTGTATCAGCAATCAAACGAAGCACAGTGGCAATGTCTAGGCCAGAGTAAAACGGACGCTGACGGCCGGGTAACAGATTTACTGGTGGCCGAGCAGTCATTGCCGGCCGGGATCTATCGTGTCCACTTTGTGATCCGGGACTACCTGCAGAGCACTGGCCAGGCCGTATTCTATCCTTACGTAGATGTTGTATTCACGATCAGCAATGACGGTCAACACTACCACATTCCGTTATTATTAAGCCCCTATGGTTACTCTACCTATCGAGGTAGCTGAATGCATAAATTGACGGCCAAGCCCCTTTCAGCCCTGGCCTTCGAGCCCTTTGGTGATGTCATTGAAGTTCAAGACTCGGTTTGCCACTACCCGATCAATCGTGGCTTTACCGAGCGTTATCATGATCTGGCACAGCTGGACTTTGCGACTGCAGGTGGCAGGCCTGTGGTCAGCCTCTTTCGAACTACACCGCTGCCACGACCGCTAAGCATCCGCATGATGGAACGTCATCCACTATCCAGCCAAGCCTTCATGCCATTGGGTGATGAACCCTACCTGGTGGTCGTTGCTCCGACCGGGGACTTTTCCATTACCCGGATTCAAGCCTTTATTGCCGGTTGTCATCAGGGGGTGAATTATTATCGCGGAACCTGGCATCATTTTTGTCTGGCTTTGAACAAGACCAGCGATTTTCTGGTCATCGACTGCGGCATTGCAGATAACAATTGTGATGAAGTCGATTTATCCGAGCAGCAAATCGTGGTGACCTGCTAGTGGTTCACTCAGTCTTCCGTGGCCGTTTTCTGCATTTTTTCGAGAACCCACACCAACATGGCGACAGCGCATGGCAATATCTCGAAGACGGGATATTGTGGGTCGAAGAGGGTCATATTGCCGCATTCGGCCCGGCCAGCAATATCCTGCGAAAAATCCCGAAAAGTCTGCAGATCCGCCACAAGCCGGAACACCTTTTTCTACCCGGATTTGTCGATACCCACGTCCATTATCCGCAGATCGAGATGATCGCTGCTTATGGCAATCAGCTCCTCGAATGGCTGCGTGATTACACATTTCCGGTTGAATCTAAATTTGCCGACGCAGCCTATGCCCGGGCTGTTGCCAGGAGATTCCTGACCGAGCTGCTGCGCAATGGCACCACCACGGCATTGGTTTTCTGTTCCGTACACAAGGCCTCCGTCGATGCTTTTTTTCAGGCTGCCGGGCAACGTAACGCTCGCATGATTGCCGGCAAGGTGATGATGGACCGCAATGCCCCGGAGGTGTTGCTCGATAATGCCGAGGACAGCTACACCCAGAGCCGGGAATTAATTCAGTGTTGGCATCAGCGCGGACGTTTCCATTATGCGGTAACACCCCGCTTCGCGCCCACATCGACACCACAGCAGCTGACCCTGGCTGCCAGACTGTTGACCGAGTTTCCTGACCTGTACCTGCACACGCATTTATCAGAAAATCAGGCCGAAATCGAATGGGTCAAACGATTATTTCCGGAACGCACCAGTTATCTGGATGTCTATCGGCACTATGGCCTGGTCGGCCCACGCAGTATTTTCGCCCATGGCATTCATCTGCATGACAGCGACTTCGCGCTGTTGGCCCACGAACAATCTGCACTCGCTCATTGTCCAACCTCGAACCTGTTTCTGGGCTCTGGCTTGTTTGATTTAGCCTCTGCCAATCAACATGGCATCAAGGTCGGCCTGGGCACGGATATCGGTGCTGGTACCAGTTTTTCGATGCTCCAGACCATGGCAGAAGCCTACAAAATACAGCAGCTGCGCGGCGCCACCCTGGATCCGCTGCAAGCCTTTTATCTGGCCACACTTGGTGGTGCGAAGGCCTTGAGTCTCGAACACAAAATCGGTAATTTCAAGCTTGGCAAAGAGGCTGATTTTATCGAAATCAACCCCGAAGCAACGCCTTTATTGCGGTTTCGCAGTGCCCACTGCAACCATCTTACTGAAACCCTGTTTGCACTGGCTGTACTGGGAGATGATCGCTGCATTGCCGCGACCTATTTACTCGGCCAGCCACAGCACTACCCGGATTAATCTATGGAAAGCTATATTCTCGACTGGTTCAATCTGTTGTTGCGTTTTTTGCATGTAATCACCGGCATCGCCTGGATCGGGGCCTCGTTCTATTTCATCTGGCTGGATAACTCGCTACAGACTCCACCGGAGTGGAAGCAAAAGAAAGGGATTTACGGTGACCTCTGGGCCATTCACGGAGGTGGTTTTTATGAGGTCGCTAAATACCGCAATGCCCCGGAACAACTGCCGGTAACCCTGCACTGGTTCAAATGGGAAGCCTATGCCACCTGGATTACCGGCTTTATCCTGTTGAGTCTGATCTATTACCTGGGTGCCGACACCTATCTGATTGATCCGGAAAAAGCGGATCTGAAGCAATGGCAGGCTATCGCCATTGGGATCGCCGTTCTGGCTGCTGGCTGGTTCATTTATGACCTGGCATGTCGCAGCCCGTTGGCCGAACACGGCCTGTTGTTTGGCCTGATAATGCTACTCATAATCGCCCTGACCGCCTGGGGCTTGAGCCAGCTGTTTACTGATCGTGCGGTCTATATCCATATCGGTGCGCTGATCGGTACGGCCATGGCGGCGAATGTTTACTTCACAATCATTCCCGCCCAGCGTGAGTTGGTGCGGGCCATGGAAGCGGGTGATGTGCCGGATCCGATGTGGGGAATACGGGCCAAATTGCGCTCCACCCACAATAATTACGCCACCTTGCCGGTCATATTTATCATGACCAGCAACCACTATCCCATGACGTACAGCCACCCCTATGGCTGGTTGGTGCTGGTGGCTTTGGTGGCGATCGGGGCCTGGGCCCGACACTTTTTTAATCTACGCCACAAGGGCATCACCAGACCCATGATACTGGTCAGTGCGCTCGCGGCATTGGCGATTGTAGCCTGGTTGATTATACCGCCCAGGGTGATTAGCCAGGGCAATGTCAGCTTCAACCAGGTGCAATCGATTATTCAGCAGCGTTGCAGCACCTGCCACAGCCGCAAACCCACGGATAAACAATTCACTACACCACCTGCCGGCGTCACCCTGGATACCTCCAAAGAAATCCAGCGCTGGGCACCACGTATCCTGCAACGTGCCGTACAGACCAAAGATATGCCGTTTATGAACCGCACCGGTATTACGGAACAGGAACGGGGAAAGCTTGGAGCCTGGGTACAAGCGGGAGCCAGGACGCAGTAGACTCTGTGTCGTATCCGCGGTCCTCAGTACCGTGTATCAGGTGGTCGACGGGGTTCAATAACGTACTACACATTACCGGGCATCCAGAATGACGATAAACCAGAAAATTCTGCTGATTACCTCTTGCTATCCGCGTTCTGAACAAGACAACAGTGGTATTTTTCTGCGCTATCTCGCTACCCACCTGGCCCGTGAGAAGCTGACCAAAAAAAAACCAGAGATACACATCCTGGCTCCGGATGACGCGCAAATCCAGCCGACTCCCCTTGACCCACAGGTAGTCGTCCACACTTTTCGCTATTTTCCCCGCAGATGGCAAACTCTGGCCTATGGTTCGGGTATTTTACCCAACCTGCGTCGCCACCCTGCCCGGTACCTGCAACTCCCTTTTTTCATACTCTGCCAATGGTTTGCCCTGGTTCACCTCTGCCGAAAGCTACGCCCGGCTATCCTGCATGCCCACTGGATTCTGCCCCAGGGGCTACTCGCCGTTGTCACCGGCAGCTTGTTCTCAATTCCCGTGATCACAACTGCACACGGTGGCGATGTATTCGCTCTGCAGGGTAGTCTTACTGGCATACTGAAACGCTGGGTCCTTCACCATAGCACCTGCTGGACCGCCAACAGCCAGGCAACAGCCAGTGCTGCAGGCAAAATCAATAAATCACCTGTCATTGTCCCGATGGGAGTCGACAGCAGGCTGTTTCATCCGGGTATTGGCTGTGAGCCGACCGAAGCCGTGGCAGGCACACCACAAACCATTTTGTTTGTAGGGCGCCTGGTCCACAAAAAGGGTACGGGCTGCCTTCTTAAAGCCTTCGCTGGACTGCCAGCCAGCCAACGCTCGAAAAGCCGACTGGTAATCGTCGGTGATGGTCTGCTTAAATCTACACTGCAGGCACAAGCCAAAGCATTGGGAATCAATCAGCAGGTCCGGTTTTTAGGTAATCTTCCCAACCGCGACCTGCCGGCACTCTACTGTGCAGCGGATCTTTTTGTAGCCCCCTCAATACGGGACGCCCAAGGTGATACCGAGGGACTCGGTGTCATCCTGCTCGAAGCCATGGCCTGTGGTACAGCCATTATCGCCAGTGCGATTGGTGGCATCACCGAAGTGATTCGGGATCTGGAAAACGGGCTTTTGGTACCACCGGGAAAGGCTCCGGCGCTAACGGCAGCCATGGAGAGACTGCTTGCAGACCCGAAACTGTGCCGTACCCTGGCACGTAACGGCCTGCAGCTCATTGAGAAACACTATCAATGGTCAGCCATTAGTGCGCAGTTTTGTGCACTCTATCAACAATCTCTCATTGATCATTGACCACGGATGCTGCGGACAAGACCTGCAGCAGCCTCTTGGCATTGTCCTTCCAACCGGCGCTGATCCCGTAGTCATACTGTCTGAGCACAAGAAACTGTTTAATCTTCGCAGCAGCTGCCGCAACATCTCCAGCGGGCGATAAAAACTGCCGGTGATCACGCATAATCCAGCCCGTCGAGGGCAAATCAGAGACCACCACCGGCCGCTGACAGGCCATGGCTTCGTATAATTTCACCGGATAACTAAAATTCCCGAAAGCACCTGTTTTGTTCAGTACCAGCACCACGTCAAGCGCATTCAACAACACCGGCATTCTGCCATCTTGCAGGTAGCCGAGCCAACGACAATGTTCCGGCAATACAATGCCGGCACCCTTTCGACCTGACAGCACAAATTCAATATCCGGATCGTTTGCAAACCGGTCGATCAAGGCAAACAGGGACGACAGATCCCGGCGCCGTGACAAGGCCCCGCTGTAGCCGACATACTTTTTATTCGGTAAAAACTCAAACTGCTGCCGACACCGGTTCCTATCCATTGGCTGGAAACCGGGGTCAGCAGCCATCGGGATAACCGAGTAGTCCTGCCCTATCCGAACGGCTGCCATCAACTTGCCCAAGTCGGGTCCTGCAGCCGTGATGGCGTCTGCGCGGCGAAGTGCCGTACGCCAAAACCCATGTAATGGCAGCACCCAGGGCAGATAGCTTTCAAAGTTATCATAGGCATCGAGCAACGATTTGGCACCACTGCGAGCGGCCCAATAGTTCGCCAGAATCCCATAGTAAGTATCTGAACAACCGATAATCCAGTCTGGCTTTTGTGCTTGAATCAGCGAACGCAAACGTTTCCAGTACGGCCAGGGCCCCCAGGGTAACAGGCTTTCACTGATCCACTCAATACCTTCATGCTGCCTGTGACTTGGTGGGCAAAATTGATGGCTGAGCATGACTACGGTCACCGTATGCCCAAGCTCCGCGAGCTCTCGCGGCAGGTAATAAAAGCGGCCATAGGGGCGCGTCATAAGGTCCTTGCCCTGAGGTCGCCGCTTGGTGAGGAACAGCAACTTCATGTCATGCGTTACCAAATCAGCATCAGTTGTGACCATAACCGGCGCAGCAAACCAGGCCACTGTGACCATCCGGGGCGACCATCGTGCACCCGAAAGTGTATACGACGATCCTGAACCGGATAGCTACCGATTCCTTTTTGTTGCAGCCAGCGGGCGGTGTGAGTGAGCTCCTTGATATAGCCTGCATACAACCAGCGGCGGTATTTCAGAGGCATAACACCAAAATCAGTCATACCGTGAGAGATGAGCCGGGTAGAAAGAATTTTCAAGGCATGGAAATGATAAAAAATCAGGGCATCATGATCAACCAGCAGCCGATCCTTCTGTACTCGCAGGCGGTAGTTCGCCCAGTTCCAGGGTGCCAGCCCAGCCGTCTTGAGCTGACTAATCACCAAATCATCATACCATTCGGGCCAACGGTCCAGGTATTTCTGGTCGGCAAATCGCTGTGCTTCCAGGCGGTCATAACACCACTCCAGGCATTGTTGATGCCAGTGTTCAAGACACTCCAGACCCTGGATAGTACTGCGAAATGACTGGTACTGCACATTGAAGCGCCCGTACTGAAGCTTGTCCTGCAGGTGAGCCGGAAACCGATGCTCTATGACCAGGATGGAAGCTTGACCCAATTCAGCAAACAGTGGAGCGGGACTTTGATAGAAAAACAGATCGGCATCCAGATAGGTGATCACCTCAATCCCATCGAAATTCCGTAACAGGTACAAGGGCAAAGCCGGGCTGAGGGTGAAGTAATATTCAATCAAGCTGCGATTGGCTTTGGCCTTCAGTAAACGCGGGTCCCATACCTCAATATCGGACAACGTTAACGGTATGATGTGCGGCTGCTGCAATCTCTTCAACGTATGGTAGCTGCCTTCATCCAGACACAGCACATAAAAATGAAAGTCTTGCAGATATCTGGCCAAAGAACGAAAAAGAGTCAGGCCCCGTAGCAGAAACTGGCTGTCAAAGAGGGTGCAAAAGTGATAGTCCGGTTTATCTACGCAAAGCATGCCGCAAAGCCTGACAGATGTTCATGACATCTTGTTCCGATAACTCCGGATACATCGGCAGGCTGAGAATCCGGGAACAAACCCGCTCGGTATTCGGCAGGGCAAAGGGGCTCAACTCCGGGCTGGAAAAAGCAGGTTGCCGGTGTACCGGCAACGGATAGTGTACAGCCGTTGCTACCCCCTGTTGCCTGAGTTCCTGCTGTATCCGCTCACGATCCGCCAGCTGGATAACATATTGATGGAAAACATGACTGCATCCTTCGGGAATAGATGGACACGCAATGCGATCTTCCCCTTGCAAGGCTGCTGTGTAGGCATCAGCCAATTGCCTGCGTTGTCGATTCGCAGCCTCCAGGTACGGTAACTTGACCCGCAAAATCGCGGCCTGCAGCTCATCCAGTCGACTATTAATTCCTTGTGGATGCGCACTGATATAACGTTCTACCCAGCCATACTGACGCAACGCCAGTAAAGTCTTCTGTTGTGACGCCGTTTGACAGACCACCGCACCTCCATCACCCATGGCCCCGAGATTTTTGGTTGGATAAAAACTGAAACAGCCAAAAGCACCGAATGAGCCTACTGTTCCCGAACCTATGCTTGCACCATGTGCCTGTGCACAATCTTCAATAACCACAATCCCGTGATGACCGGCTATTTCAGAAATTGCCTCTATCTTAGCTGGCAGTCCATAGAGATGGACCGGCACAACCGCCTTGACCCGTTTTCCAGGCACACGACCTATGGCCATTTCAAGGGCAGAAGGATCCATGTTGTAGGTTCTTTCATCAATATCGATGAACAACGGTTTAGCACCGGCACGTACGATAGCAGCGACCGTGGCCACGGCGGTATTCGCAACCGTAAGCACCACATCGCCCGGACCGATATCACAAGCACGCAGGGACAGTTCGATCGCATCTGTACCGCTACCCACTGCCACCGCATAGCATGAACCCATGGTGGAGGCAAATTCCACCTCAAACTGGCTGACCTCATCGCCCAGAATATACCAACCACTATCAAGAACCCGGGAAACGGCTTCATTGATCTCGCTCCGGTAACGAAGATACGCTGCCTTGGGGTCACATTGTGGGATCATACATATTCCCCGAAATGTGCGGCATAAAAGTGCAATGTGGTTTTCAGTCCCTGCTCAAGAAATATCTTCGGTTGCCACCCAAGCCGCTTGTTAATGAGCTTGTAGTCAGAATAATAATCGCCGATATCAATCTTCTTGCGCTCCTGCGGAAACTCCAGGACCTTATAGCGACCAGAGCCATGAAGCTGGACCAGTTTCTCCGCCAGATCCTGAAGTGAGATTACCTCACCAGACCCCAGGTTAAAGACACTCCCATCCGCCTTTTCATCCACAGCAACCTGCAGGAAGGCATCAACCACATCGTCCAGATAATTAAAATCACGCAGCTGCTGACCACCCCATACCTCAATCGGATGGCCTTCCAGCAAACGGCGAATCCAGATCCCGACAAAGGTTTGTCGGGCGTCCATGATTCGCATCCCCGGTCCATAGGTATTGGTTAAACGCAAAACTGTTCCACGAACACCATAGACTTCATTATAGAGCAAGTGATACTGCTCTCCGGCCAGTTTATTAATACCATTGACATCGACAGGATGCACCGGGTGTTGTTCATCAACAGGCAGGTATTGTGGCCGACCATAAAGCTGCCGGGTGCTGGCGAAAATAATTTTTGTATCCGGATTATACTGCCGTATTGTTTCCAGAATCGAGAGTTGAGCGCGGGCATTGATCTGCAAATCAGTTTGCGGATCAGCCATCGAATCCATGTGACTGGTCTGGCCTGCCATATTAAATATGTAGTCCATACCCTGCACGAGATGCCGCAGGCTAAAATGATCACGCACATCAGAAATGTTTACAGTAAGCTTATCCTCGAACCCCTTGATGTTAGAGAAATTACCCCCATACTCGGGAATCATTGAATCAACAATCGTAACCTTAGCAACATCTGCCAGCCGCCTTGCGATGGCAGAACCGATAAAACCCATACCACCGGTAATAAGCACCTTGGTTCCTGTAAAGGGATTTTCCATTATGTAACCTTGCGTGCAAGTACAACATTATCCAGGTAAAGATCAGAATTTGATGGCAATACTCTGTAAAGTAACTCACCTAGAATATTACATGGTGATATTAGCAAGACGGTTAACATCCGGTTAAGCCAGGTATATTTGCTGGTGGTTTTATATATATAGGAATTGATCAACTGAAATAGCGCCCGGACATCGTTTGCAGATTTGCGTTGCTCAGGAATCTTATAATCATGTTGTTCCAGCATATAACGTATTCCAAACGAGGTAAAGCGAAAGTAATCATTTGGTTGCTCATGCTCATCCCGGACAAAGAGACTGACTCACCCGATCCATCAACTCAAATTGCTGGCTGCCAGTTAATATAAACCGTCCTGCAACGGGATCCTGATCGACCAATCCTCCAAAATAGATTGCCTGACAAGCCCAGGCTAGGAAGCTACGCCATCATTCTGCTTTTCCATTCTGCTTTTCCGCAGCAGGCTTTCTATTCCCGGACAGCCTCCTGGACGAGCGCTTTATGAAAAGTTAGCGGGAGAGGCTGGCATCAGGTATGAGATATTGACTTTACTCTAAGTTACATGTAACATACAATAAAGGAGAAACTATGATGGGTGCATCAACTTTGAGAGTGAGAAAGCACAGGGCGAATTTGAGAGCAGCAGGCTTTAAGCCTGTGCAAATTTGGGTTCCGGACACGACAAGTGACAAGTTTGAGGTCGAATGCCGCCGTCAATCCATGCTTGCCGCCGAAGCTGACAGGAAAGACCATGAATTGATGGACTTTCTTGATGCCGGGTTTGCTGACCTGAGATGATGCGTGGAGACTTGGTTACGGTTACCCTGCCAGGTGACTTTGGCAAGCCACGGCCTGCGCTGGTGATTCAGGCTGACGCATTTAACCCGACGCATGAGACTGTCGTCGTGTTGCTTGTATCCAGTTACCTGATTGATGCGCCATTGTTTCGCGTGAGCGTTGAGGCATCCGAAAAAAATGGCTTGAAACAAACAAGTCAGGTGATGATTGATAAAGTGATGACGGTAAAAAAAGAACGATTAGGGAATGTTTTTGGACAGATTGAAAAGAAACAGATGGCAGAAGTAAATAGACTGATCGCAGTTTTTATGGGAGGTGCATAAGGACCACATCGTTACCCATATTCAAAAAGTAGTGAACAATCCACACTGACTGTGCTCCAATACATTTTTTGAACGTATTGATGATTGTTACACAGAATATGTTGCAAACGATGCTTTCTTTGCCCATCACTCCAGCCAATCCAGCGGT
>ENA-ORDP01000522-ORDP01000522.1-marine-sediment-metagenome-genome-assembly--contig:-NODE-522-length-24861-cov-4.308151_pt1 | contig 24861 bp, 25 predicted proteins | sample MGYA00248627_ERZ508539 | MGnify/ENA primary metagenome ERZ508539 (study PRJEB26208, sample SAMN05571518) | marine sediment metagenome | biome: deep sea; feature: Hydrothermal vent; material... | reverse complement strand
ACTACATTAATATTGGTGTGCGAATTAAAGGGACAACTTCTTCTGTTCCAGAGCCATCAACCATGCTGTTGCTCGGCTCCGGCCTGTTCGGCATCGCTCTGTTCCGGAGGATGAGGGAAAAAGGTTAGAAAAAAAACAGGAAACGTTTGATGAACATTTAATCGGGTGAAACGAAAAATAAGAGAGATATGGGTTCAGGTTTATAAAAGCAAATAAATGCTTTTTATATAAAGTGACGAGGTCATTTTTACATCTCTGAAAAAATTTCCAGTTTCCGTTTATTCGCTTCCGCGCTGATTTTTTCATGCAACGATTCTCCATGCGAGTCCATGGTGACCACCGCCGGGAAATCGACCACTTCGTATTGCCAGAAGGCTTCCGGCACGCCGAACTCTTCGAGCTTGTGGACGCCGACGGTTCTTTTTACACATTTGGCCAGCACCTGCGACAGGCCTCCGATAGCGTGGAGGTAGACGGCGCCGGTTTTTTTAAGCCCCGCTAGCGTTTTCTCCCGCATCCCTCCTTTGCCTATGACACCGCGCACCTGGTACTCTTCGATCACGTCGGCCTGGTAAATCTCTTCGCGGATAGAGGTGGTGGGCCCCGCCGCGACCACTTCCCACTCTCCGTTGTCGTGTTGTTTCATAACGGGCCCGCAATGGTAGATCATCGTGTCTTTTAGCATGTCGCGGATGTCGTCGGGCCGCTCTTCGATCATATATTTATGCGCCCTGTCACGGGCGGTCACCATCATTCCGGAAAGCAGTACTTCGTCGCCCACTTTAAGCTTGCGAATAATCTCTTCGGTTGTCGGCAGGTTGATTGCGATCATCTATAGGCCTCCCAATGTTTCACTGTTTAGTATCGCCCCTATGGGGCTTTTTCATTTCTTCTTCAGATACCCAGGGGTTTACACCCCCGGCTAATTACCTGACGCTCTTACAGAGCGTTTCCCGTCATTCCTATTCGGCATGCTATTTTTGAAACAAAATGAATATATTTCAGCCCTGCAAGGGCGAAAAATAATAGCCAGGAGGCGTAAGCCCCTGGAGAAAGAAAAATTCTCAAAATATTTAGCCCTGTAAGGGCGAAAGATCAATCCCATAAATATTTATCATCATAATCAACGTTGTGTTTTTTCAAAAGAGCGATAACCTCGTCTGTAAAAGAAATTTTCGAATGATGCTCCTTTTGTTTTTTAATATACCCTGATACCGTTTGTATATCGGAATGGCTGATAGAAAACGCGGCGTAACCGGTCTGCCATGCGAAATCCTTTTTATCGGGAAACGTTTCATGAATCCATTTTGAAGAATTAGATTTTAAAATCCGCATTGCGTCCGATAATGCCAGTCGAGGAGGAATATTCAAAAGCAAATGAACATGATCTTTGGTTCCGTTGATTATGACGAGATTGCAACCGCTGTTTTCAGCTATTCCGCTCATATATGGAAACAGTTTGATTTCAATTTTTGAGTTAATATGCGGCGTTCGATTTTTAGTTGAAAAAATCGCATGGCAATATAGTTTTGCGTAAGTATTAGGCATTTTTAGTATCGCCCCTATGGGGCTAAACATTTGTTCTCTCGATTTTCCAGGGGCTAACGCCCCTGGCTAATTATTCATGCCCCTACGGGGCCTATCTTAACCCTGTAATGGCGCAAAGATCGTAGCCAGGACGGGGGGGCGAAACCCGGCCCGAAGACTGGCTCTCCGCCGGGGGCTCCGCGCGCGCGTAAACCCCTGGCTATATATCTTACGTCCTATACAGGGCGCTTTGTTTTCACTTATCGACGTTGATTAAATCGCGTGATACATGCGATGGCGCGGCTTTCGCCTAGTTCGCTCTCCCATATCCCTGTTTACTTAATCATAGCTCACCTCTCCGTTAGTGATTGTCATCGACCGCCTGCGATAAGCCCAGCACATATATGTTACGGCGACGAAATAGGATGCGGGGATCCTGTCCATCACACCCGCTTTTACAGCAAAAAGGGTCGTCTCCCCTCCGAAGCCCATCGGGCCGATCCCCAGTTTGTTCCCTTTTTCAAAGAGCCACTCTTCGAGTTCGGCGAGCCTGGGGTCCGGGTTTACGTCGTTTATCTTCCTGTGGAGCTGATGTTTGGAAAGTTTATAGCTTTGCGACCTGTCCCCTCCTATGCCGATCCCCAGGACACCGGGGGCGCAACCCCGGCCAAGCGCCGTCTCCACAGCGTCGAGACATACTTTTTTGATCCCGTTTAAATCCCTCCCGGCGCCCATGTCTGGCCTTGGCAAGGAGTATTGCGCGCCGACATTCTCGCAACCGCCCCCTTTGAGCACAAGCATGACCTTGAAAATATCGCCGTCGGATTGCTCGTAGTAGATGGCGGGATGCCCCGCGCCGATGTTGTCGCCTTTAATTTCTCCTGACAGCGAATCTACCACGTTTGGCCTCAGATAATTTTTGGACGTGGCCGCCCGCACCGCCTCTCTGGCCGCTTGTTCGATGTCGCTTTGCCTCATACCGAACGGATACTCGATGTCGAAAGTCACGGTGCCGGTGTCCTGGCATATCGGGCGGGACGCATTTTCAGCCATTTCTATGTTGGTGAATATAGAGTCGAGCGTTCGTCTGGCGCGGCTTTCCGGCTTTTCGAGATCGCGCATGGTTTTGAGGCGTTCGACCACATCCTCCGGCAAAACAGCCGAAGCCCGGCGAATCAGCTCTATGATGGCCTCTTTGAGCCGATCTTTTGAAATCCCGATAATATCGTCCATATTATGCCCCTTTAAAAAAAAGCCGCCACTTTCGACATGGTAACAAATAAACAAGAAAATCAGGAAAATTCCTTGTGATATTTTTATGACGTAACCTGGTAATTATTATACCGGAAAAACCTGTCTGTTATCGACGAGCTGTTTTATGCGCTTCGCCTTGTAAAAACAAGCGGAAAATTCATCAGGTTGAAATCGAGCGATGCTAAGGAGCAGGCAGGGACGACGGGTTGGCGGGGCCGACGGGACCGGCTGGGCCGGTGGAGCTTATAGAACCGGCGGGGAAGGCGGAGGGGACAGGCGGAGCTTATAGAGCCGACGGGGCGGCGGGCGCGGGGCGCGTGATAAATGGTAGCGGGGGCAGGATTTGAACCTACGACCTTCGGGTTATGAGCCCGACGAGCTACCGAACTGCTCCACCCCGCATCCGAAAATAAGTAGACCATCATATATGAGGTCGTCGCGCATGTCAAAAGTTATAAGAGGCGGATAGCGTCCTGATTTGAATTAAATTCGCGCAAGGGTGTTATGCTATCGTAATGACCATGAAAATTAGATACATAGATTTATTCGCCGGTATTGGTGGGTTTCGGGTAGCCGCGAATAATGTGTTTAAAAAACATAAAATTGCTTCAGAATGCGTTTTTTCCAGCGAAATAGATGAATTCGCTCAAAAAATGTACATGGCCAATTTTGGTGAAAAACCATTTGGCGATATATCTCAGATAAACGGAGATATTCCACAGCATGATATTCTCTTTGCCGGATTCCCATGCCAACCTTTCAGCATTATTGGCAACGGGAAAGGGTTTGAAGATATTCGCGGAACGCTGTTTTTTGAAATTGTGAGAATTTTGCGGTATACAAAACCAAAAGCATTTATTCTTGAAAATGTCAAACGGCTGAAAAGCCATCAAGACGGATACACATTCAAAAAAATTTGCGGCGCGTTGCGTAAACTGGGGTATTGGATAGATTATAAGGTTTTAAACGCTCTGGATTATGGTTTGCCGCAAAAAAGAGAGAGAATTTTTATAATTGGATATTTTAAGCCGGTCAATTTTACATGGCCTCCCAAAAAACCAAAAATGAAACCGTTAGACAAAATATTGGAGAAAAATGTAGATAAAAAATATTTTGCGTCTAGCCGGATTATAAACAAAAGAAAATCACAGCATAAATCACAGCATAATCCATCAATATGGCATGAAAATAAAGCTGGAAACATATGCTCATACCCATATTCATGCGCGTTGAGAGCCGGCGCGTCGCACAATTATTTGCTGGTTAACGGGGAGAGAAGATTAACGCCGAGGGAAATGCTGAGACTCCAGGGATTTCCCAATAAGTTTAAAATCGTTGTGCCAGACTCGCAAGCAAGAAAACAGGCCGGTAACGCGGTTCCTGTAAACGTTGTTCAGGCTGTTCTTGAGTCATTTGCGCCCATTCTCAAGAATGATTTATCGAAAAAACCTTAGATGACGCAAAACAAGCGCCGCCGTTGTTAAACCTGGCTTTATCTTCTCCTTGACACAAATCCATCTGTTTTTATAATGAAAACAGCAGATAGCTATGCTTTTCCATGCATCCTGAGGATGTTGTCCCAATGCTTAATGAACGCGCTTGTGGAGTATTAAGAGCTGTCGTGGAGAGTTATATTGAAAAGCCGGAGCCTGTGGGCTCTGGAGCCATCGTAAAATCGCATGATTTTAACCTCTCTCCTGCCACCATAAGGAGCGTAATGGCCGAGCTTGAAGAGGCCGGTTTTTTGTCGCAACCCCATACGTCCGCAGGCCGGACGCCCACCGATCAGGGGTTCCGTTACTACGCTTTATACCTGGTCGAGCCGGTCGATTTATCGAGTGAGCAGGCGCAAGACATTCACCACGCCGCATATAGTTTCGAGTGGCTGGAGCTTACCGGCCTGATGGAGTCGGTCGTAAAATCGCTCTCGAGCCTGTCACGCCACGCCTCCCTGGCAGGGTTAATATCTTTAGGCTCCGCGCCGATAAAGAAAGCTCAGTTCGTTCATATAAGGGACAGGATGGCGCTGGCGGTGATAATAATGGCGAACGGAGAGACGCGCCATTATTTTATTAAGGCGAGGGATGATATTTCACAAGATTCCCTGGACAAGATGACGAATTATTTTAATGATCGGTTTTCTTATTTCAGCCTGGCTCAGATAAGAAGACTTCTGTTCAGGGAGATCCAGAAAGAGAAAAATCAGGCGAACAAGATGATGATATCCGCTTTTTGGGTAACCGAGGAGATTGAAAAACAGGCGAACCACGACAACGCCGATAAAATTTATATCGAAGGCGCCAACAACCTGTTGAGCCAGTCGGATCGCTCCGGCGATTATGAGATAATAAAAGCGCTTTTTGAAACGTTGAGCGAAAAAGAGAAGCTCGTCTCGCTCTTGGATGAGTGTATTAAAAGTGACGGAATAAACCTGACCATAGGAGCCGAATCCCAAATCGAAGGATTAAGCGGTTTTAGCGTAATTACGCATCCTTTTTCGGGATACGGAGGCATGGAAGGCGCGGTTGGAATAATCGGGCGTAAACGGATGGATTATGGTCACGTTATGGCCCTTGTGGCATACGCGGCAAAGTCTGTAGGCGAGAGGCTGTCGAGCGATAGAACCAGGAGAGCAAATTGAAAATATCGATCAATGACGGGAGCGAGCCGGAGTCCCCGGAGGTGGTGGAAGCTATGGAGAATTCAGGGGACGGGCAGGCTCCGGCGCCAAAAGAGCTCAAGCGCCAAAAATCGAAACTTGAGAAAAAGGAGCTTCCCAAAAGGAAAAAAGACGAGATCAACAGGCTAAAAGAGATAGTAAACAACCTTACAGATGAGCTTGCAATGCGCGAGAGCGAACTGGTTGAAGCCCAGGATAAAACAGCGCGCGCGGTGGCCGACGCCGACAATTACAAAAAACGTATGGCCAGGGAGGCCGAGGAGCGCTCGAAATACGCTACCGAGTCTCTTGTAAAAAACCTCCTGCCAGCGCTCGATAATCTGGATAAGGCCAGCGAGGCGGTGGAAAACGAAACCGCAGATATCACGCAGTTAAGCGAAGGAGTAAGGCTTACGCGCGAGCAGTTTCTGGATATTTTAAAAAAACATGGGTTGAGCAGGATAGATGTGGTCAACAAACCGTTCGACCCCGCCACCAGCGAAGCCATTCAGATGGAAGATACGGTAGGCCGCGCGGACGGAGAGGTTACAAGAGAGTTTGCGCCCGGATACATGTTCAAAGACAGGGTGGTGCGGCACGCCAAAGTGCTCATAGCCAGAAACCATGCAGGCGATGACGAGCTGACGGATAATGAATAAAAGACTTCCCGCAAGAAATCCTTTCCAGGTTCTGGGCGTTAACGCATACGCCAGCGAGCAAGAGATAAAGCAGGCGTTCCGCAAACTGGCGAAAAAATACCATCCTGACCTTAATATGGCAGCCTATGGTTTTGAAGAGAAATTTACCGAGCTAACCTGCGCCTATAAAACCATCAGGGATTCAAAAGAAAATAGCGCCGGTGGTCAGGCGCCTGGGTTTGCCTCCCATCCACCAGGGGGCGGGGGGTTTTTCAAGAAAGGCATAGGCTCGCTGTTCGGCCCGAAAGCTTTCGGAGGTTTAAACTTTACCCCTTTACCGGGGGAAAATATTGAAAAGCTGATTTCCATTTCTTTTAAAGAGGTCATCAGAGGCGTTAAAAAACGGTTGAAGTTTGACGCCTATGTCGCATGCGCCGATTGCTCCGGTAACGGCTCCAAAGGCGGAGCGTCGTTTGTGGTGTGCCCGTTATGCCAGGGCGCGGGCAGGGCGCTTGCTGGAGCGGGCGGTTATGCGGGCCATCAGCTTTGCCCGCAATGTCTGGGCGGGGGCGACGTTATAAGAGTCAGGTGCAGAAGGTGCAAGGCGCGCGGCAGGATTAAAGGAGTCCGGGAAGTAAATATATCGATTCCACCGGGAGTAGCCGATGGCGCCAGATTTCTGGTCAGGGACAAAGGGGACGCAGGGAGACTGCTGTGGCCTTCCGGCGACCTTATCATTACCGTTTCAACCGTGGAGCACCCGTTTTTTCGCCGGAGGGGAAACGATATCTTCTGCCATGCGCCTGTGCCTTTTACGACGGCGGCGCTGGGAGGGAGCGTTACCGTTCCCACAATCAGCAACGATGTAAAGATGACCGTCCCCCCCGGCGCCGGGAGCAAGACGGTATTCCGGCTAAAAGGACGTGGGATAAGCGCAAAAGGGGATCAGTATGTGCGCCTGATCGTAAACGTGCCCTCCCGTCTTACGGCAAAACAGAAGCGATTGCTAGAGGCGTTTGCCAACCTGCGAGGCGATCCTGCGGGGACGGATGAAAAAACCGATGTTTATTAAAGGTTTTAAAATTATGGTTTTAACCGGCAAACCTGATAAACATGTTGACCCCCGGCTTCGATAATCCATAGAATCATCGTTCCTTCTCTCTTTTGGCCGTGTGATAAAAAACCTCGGCTTTAATCCTTAATCGTGACGGGGGCCTGTGAAAGAAAATTCTGAAAAATCGGCGCCAGCCGCAGGGTGGGGAGGGCGGAGCTGGACGCGGAGGCTGTACGACTGGGTGTTACACTGGGCGGACACCCCTTATGGCGCCCCGGCTCTGTTCGTTCTCGCGGTCGTAGAATCTTCTTTTTTCCCGATCCCGCCAGACCCGCTTATCCTCGCTTTGGGAATATCTAAACCGAAGAAAGCCATCTGGTACGCCACGCTTTGCACTGTCGGCTCGGTTCTCGGCGGCGCCATCGGGTATATGATCGGATACTTTTTCATAGAGTCTGTCGGGATGACGATTATAGAAATTTATGGTCTCGCGGCGAAGTACGGAATGATTAAAGAGCTGTACCAGCAGTGGAACGCCGTTGTAGTTCTTGTGGCGGGCGTATCCCCGATACCTTATAAAGTGTTCACCATAGCCGCAGGGGCGTTCAAGGTATCTTTTTTTACATTTATACTGGCCTCCATCGTTGGCCGGGGAGTCAGGTTCTTTGCGGAAGGTCTTCTTATCTACTGGTACGGCGAGCGTATACGCGGGTTCATGGAGCGTTACACAAGCTGGATCGGCTGGGCGTTCGCCATAATGCTGGTAGGCGGATTTGTGGCGGTCAAATTCCTTTTGCGCTGACCGGCGCCAGATTTTGTAATAAAATAGATCCAGTTTCTGGAAACCTTTTTTCCCTTCGTATACTATCTGCGCCGTTGAATTATGACCTCACCCGACAAATCACCTCATTGGACACCGCGCAGGATAATAAAATGGCTTTTTCTCTCCCTTTTGGCCCTTGTTCTGGCGTCTGTCGTTTTGCTCACGGCAGGCGCGTTTATCTTCAACTACTGGTTGAAAACAGCCGATATTGAGCCTGCTGTCGAATGGGTAGCGGCGAAAATCACGGGAGGAGAGGCGGACTTCGGGTCGGTGGAGGCGGATTTGACCAGGGGCGCGCGCGCAAAAAAAATCTTGCTAAAGCTTCCGTCAGGAGTAGTTATAAACATTGAGAAACTCGACATCGGTTTCGACCTTCGATCTCTCGTTGGCGGCGCCCTTGAAATAGACCATATAAATGTGGAGAGCCCTCATATAATTTTTACGGACGCTACAGACGGCGCAGGCCGTCCGGCGGGGGGAATGGAGGTATTTGCGATCCCGGCCATCTTCGCCGCTCCGGTTTTGATAAGCGCAAAGTCTCTAAGTGTTATAGACATCTCTTTTGAATATTCGGGAGCCGGTGTCAAAACCGGGATCAACGGCTTGAATTTAACAGGTCATGGAGCGATAAGCCGTAACGGCGCAGAAGGGGCGCTAACTCTTAAATCGGGGCAAAACTCCTTTTATTCGTTTTCTTCAGGTAATGTCTCGTTAAAATCGGTTTGCGATATGGACATTTCCCTTTCCACCGGCGAACCAGGCGCCATAAAACTAAAGGGATCGGCAGGCCTTGAAAACGTTTCCATAAAGGCTCCGTATAAAATCGATCCTGGTAAGGTTAAAGCGGAGCTTGACACCGACTTTAGTGTCACAGATGGGCCCTTGTCTGGCCGCTCCAGCCTGAAAATTTCTCTTTACGGCAAACCTGCGCTGAATCTTGAAACCGCCTGGAAAGTTTCAAAAGGTTATCTGGAGTATGAAGGGCGGATAACCAGGCTCAACATCGACCTGAGACATATGCCAAAGCCTTCGGACAGCGCGGATTATCTGTTGTCTGGATTCGCCAATTTTTCCCCCGCCACAATAAAGGGGAGAGTGGCGCTTGGAGAGGAGGGTGAATCGGCGCTTTCCATATCGGGAGCGGGAGCGATACACGCGAGCGGATTTATAAGCGAGGCGGTCAGCGCCCCTGAGGGGGCCACAATTACGGCGCAGTTGAACGATTTTACTGTTTCGCCGAAAGGGCCTGTATCAGGAAAAGCGCTGGTCAACGTAATTTCCCCGGTCGTTGAGTCGTCAGGTGTCATCGCCGATAACCTTATGGTCTCCATCGAGGCGAACCCGGCCGGTCTTTCGTCGGGCAAAATATATATCTCCGCATCCGCCGGTAAAACCAGCGCGAAAGATTTTCAAACAAAAAAAATGAGCCTCAACGCCACTCTTCTCGGAGATTTTATTAAAGGCGACCTTGGTTTTATTAAAACAGAAATTTCCCTGCTGGATAAATCAATGATCGCCGTTTTCGGATCGGCTCTGGGCTATGGGAAAAAAGGGATCAATCTTACGGCGGAGATACAGGCGCCTTTAAAGGAAATCGAGCCGTGGCTTCAAAAAATTACGCAGGTCAAGGTTCATAGCGGACAAGCGCAGGCCACAATCAGGGCCAATGGCGAGGCCGGCGCCGATAACGTATCTTCTGAAATAGATTTGTCGGTGAAAATGAAAATCAGAGATTTCGAGGGGAGTTTAACAAACGATTCCCGGAGCGCGATCAGGTCCGCTGATTTTGATCTTTATTTTAATGACGCAGGTTTTGGAATAGATCATTTTAAAATGAAGCTGTTGGGCGGCGGTATGACAGGCTCCATGCGGGTTAAAAGCGAAGAAAACGGGCATACGCTAAGATTGGCTGAAACTTTTACCATGATAAACCTGGGCAGGCTGCTAAACAACGGCCCGGGGCTTGGCGAGGAGGAGTCGGCGATAGACGGCGATCTGAACCTCGATATCGCGCTTGTACAGGCGGGGAGGAGAGAAATAATCGATATTAAAAAAATCAGGTTGTCGGCTAACCTTTCCCGAATCGGCGCGAAAGCCCTTGGCAGGTTTCTTTTGTTTCTCGATCCGAACGAAAGCTCCCGGTCTATAATGATCGCAAGAAAAGCGCTGAAATACGCAAAACCATCTGGAGTTAACATCTCGGTGAGTCGCGGCGGCCTGTCCGTCACTATGGATCTGAAATATAATTCCCCGCTTGGAGGTCAGGCGATGTCGATACCGGTTGTCGCAAGGTTACCGATCCGGCGCCTCGTAAATATCGAGTTGATTCAGACTTACTTTAGCAGACTTATCGCCCTGGACGAAGCGATGCGCCTTACGATGGCCATACGTATGCAAAACAATGAAACCGGCGCCGCCCCCCTCAAATGAGCCAGGACGACATTAACACCAGCGACTCCGGGCTTTACGTAATTGCCATGTCATTAAACCGGCCTGTTAAGGTAAGAGTAGGAGCGCTGGGGATGGTCATGTTCGGGCGGGGCGCCTATCTTTATACAGGAAGCGCCAGGCGATACCTCAAAAAACGGATGGAGCGCCACAGGAGGCGGAAAAAACCGCTTAGATGGCATATCGATTACTTCCGTAAAGTGAGCAGATGGGAATTCTCGGTGTCGTTTGCCGGCCATAGCGGGGAATGCGAGCTTGCGCGCCTTGTTGAGCAAGCCGTCGACGGCGCCATCGCCCACTCACGGTTCGGCTCTTCGGATTGCCGTTGCCCCGGCCACCTGATCCATACGACAATGGATATTAAAATTATATCGGCGAATCTGGACATTTTGAAAAGGAGAGGTGGATTTTGAGGACGTTTGACAAATATATCCTCACCGAGTTTTTCAGGATATTCATGCTGTCGCTTATCGTGATGGTCTCTTTTTACGAGATGGTGACTTTCATAGACATGTCCGGATACTTTTTTAAATTCAAAGCCACTTTCGACATGATGTCGAGATACATGATTTTCAAAATGCCCATGGCGCTTTTTCATGTCACCCCTATCTGCGTTCTTCTGGCCTCGGTGCTGACAATCAGCGACATGTCCCGCAACAGCGAGCTGATCGCCATGAAATCGGTCGGAATGAGCATGGCGCGCATAGCGCTTCCTATTATCGTGGCGGCGGGAGGAATCAGCTTCGTCTCTTTTATCGACAGCGAATACCTTTTTACCATCGCCGCCAAGGAGACGAACAGAATCTATTATGAAGAGATCAAACATCAGAAAAGAAAAGGCCTGTTCAGTCAGGACAAGTTCTGGTACATGGCCGACGACGGATCTATATGGAACATCGGTCTTATGGACATAAAAAATAAAACCATCAAAGATGTGGGCGTTTTCAGGTTCGATAAAAGCGGGTCTAAAATTGTCAAAAGGGTCACAGCCGATAGTGGAAAGCTGGTGGATGGCTCCTGGATTCTTGAAAATTACGTCGAGCGCGATTTTACAAGCGGCGGACAGTTCACAGAGCGTGTCTGGCCCCGGCGATCCTTGCCGGAGGACTCCATAAAGTTCGACGACCTTAACAAAGTAAAACTGAATCCAGAGGAGATGAACCTGGCCCAAATTCAAAAATATATTGAGAACATAAAGAGCAAGGGATACGACGCCACCAGATATGTGGCCGAGATGCACGCGAAAATAGGGTTTCCGCTCATAACCCTGGTGATGCCCCTTTTGGCCATACCGCTTGGCGCCAGGTCGAGCAGGTCGGGCGGGATTTTAATCGGGATAGGCGTTTCGGTGGTCATAGGCGTTACTTTCTGGTTCACGTTTTCGATGGGCCTGGCGTTCGGGAAAGCAGGAAGACTGCCGCCTTATCTTTCCGTTTACGGCGCTCACGTTCTGTTCGCGATGACCGGGCTTTACATGCTGTTTACAGACAGGCAGTAGACGGCGCGTCTCTCTCAAAAATTAGTTCAAGACCGGATATATTGACAGTTCTCTGACTTTAAGTGTAGAGTGCGCTGATTACCACTTGCCCTATTAACTGGAGGTAGAAGATCATGAAATTTAGAGTCTTGAACATATGTCTGGCTTTCGCGGTAGCATTGACTTTTACCTCCTGCGGAGGCGGCGGTGGCGGATCAGGTTCAAGTAGCGGCGATTCCAGTTCCAGCAGTGGCTCTAGCTCCTCTATCGAGTCTTCAATAATCGGGACGTGGGTATCTGTTTGCCAGTTCATCGGGGGTCCGGAGCCATACATCAAGGCAACGGTCACCTATCAAAGCGGCGGGCAAGAGACCGATACCGTCTTATGGTATATGGATTCCGCCTGCTCCTCGGCTACAGGGCTTAAAAAAGTCAATCAAACCTCATATTCCCTTGGTAATAGCGTTACAGCCAGCGGGAAGAGCGCGTATGAAATTGACGTCACGATAAATTCATGGGTTCTCACTAAAAATGGCTCCACCGTCTCTACCGGAGTAAGCGTTCCTACGACATACGGGCTTGTCGCTGTCGAGGGTAACAGACTATATGCCAGCAACAGTTCGAGCCCGATTACATCTTCGGCTGACCGTCCGACCGCTCTTGATCTTGACAACTATTACACCAGGCAGTAGATGATTGATCTGCCCTGACTTGGACACAACCCTTCGCTCCCCCCTCCGGTGACCGGCGGGACATTTATTCCAAGAGCCGCCGTCTCGCTTCCTGCGTTATCGGCCTCCCCCTTGCCGGAAAAAATTCTCGTCCTGTTATGAAATACGAAATTTTCTATTGAGCCGCTTTTAGATGGTTTAAGTCGGAGCCGTCATACCGAGCGCAAGGCTATTGTTCAGCGTCACAGCCCGGCCCCTCAGCTTTTCCATGACACCCTGATAAGTTACAGCCGATTCGGTCAGCGTCAGGATGGGCGCTCCTTTGGAGATAAACTCACCATCCTGCGGGATGTCTCTTGCGCCGCTTTTATACCACCGCTCACAGCCGTGAAAAATCCCGTCGCGCCGGGCGAAAACCCGCGCCTGCGCCGTATAGTCAGAGGGGGCGCCGTAATCTAGAATGATATTGGAGCTTGCCCTGGTTACGGTGTCGATGTGCATGCCTAAAAGGTCGTTTAGCGTAACGGCCCCTAAAAGCCCCATTCCGGCGGTCGGCCTGGGGTTCACCTCTATAAGGGTCACCGACCCGTCGTAGATAAAATCGAAACCCCACAACCCCGCAAGGTCGAATTCAAGAGTGAGCGATTCGGCCATGATGGTGACCTGATCGATGATATCGCCGGCAAAAGGGTGGGGGTAGACGTTGCCTGCGAACCTGAAACCGTCCGCGCCCAAAGATTCGTCCCCTACGATCTGGGTCATCACCCCAAGCACCGTCGCGCTCGACCCGTCCGACACCACCGCCGCCGAGGAGGGCATTCCCTTGATAAAACGTTGAAAGTAGACCGGGCCGGTTTCGATAAAGTTCGAGAGACCAGCTTCAGTGATTCCGGCGCCGCCCATTCCGTTTACCGGTTTAGACAGCCATTTTTGCGAAGCGATGTTATCAGGCTCCGAAAGTGAAATTTTGGCGTATTTAAAACCCCAGGTTGACGCGGCTAAAGATAGCGACTCCGGGTTTCGGGCTTTACGGATCGAATCGGCGCCGCACCCGATCAGGGCGCCGGTCTTTTTCAGACTCAGCACGGCTTTGATGTCGTTTTCAAATCCCGGCCCGAACACGATCCCGCAATTGTCGATTCCCCTGGCGAGATTTACAAGAGAGTCGATGGAGAAATTTTCATCGCTGTCGTGGACGATAGATCTGTTGGGGCCGAGTTTTCTCGTGTCCCAGTCGCCATAGTGATCGACGGTGAATATATGGTGACCGTGACAGACCGCGTTCTCGGCCAGAAACCGGATGTTCGAGCCAATAAGCAGAACAGGTTTTTCAAAGGAGCTATAGCCCATAATACTCACAAATCGGTTGAGCCGTTATGGTTAGATTATACCACCCGCGCATATCTTGCGGAACAGACAGCTTGTCTATCCGGCGCCGTATACCTCGTTCAGGATTTTATCAGCGCCCATGCCGAGAAGTTTTTCCGCAAGATCGACGCCCAGCTTTTTTCTGTCACCCACGCCTGCGCTCATCTTTTTCCTGTGTATCACCGAGCCATCCACCGCGCCCACCAGCCCGTCAAGCGTGATGACGCCATCTTCCAGCGTAGCGTACCCGGCAATGGGAACCTGGCATCCTCCTTCCAGTTTTTTAAGAAACGCCCTTTCCGCCTCCACTTCAGCGCGAGTACCCGGATGATCCAGAAACCCGGTCAAGGCCGCAACGTCGCCGTCGCCCTTTCTTGTTTCGATACCAAGCGCGCCTTGCGCCACCGCCGGCAGGCAGACCGCCGGGTCCATATATTCGGTCACCACCTCTTCTTGTTTCATTCTTTTAAGCCCCGCAGACGCCAGGATCACCGCGTCGAGTTTTTCTTTGGTAAGCTTTCTTAAGCGGGTTCCGACATTCCCGCGCAGAGGGACGATTATCAGATCCCGGCGGCGGTTCAACATCTGCGCCTGGCGCCGAAGGCTTGAAGTCCCCACCCTCGCCCCTTCCGGCAGTTGATCGAAAGATTCCACCTCCCTTGCGATAAAAGCGTCACGCGGGTCTTCGCGCTCGGCGATTACGGAGATTAAAAGCTCTGAAGGAAGCTTTGTGGGAACGTCTTTCATGGAATGTACCGCAAGATCGATCTCCTTGTTTATAAGAGCCGTCTCGATCTCTTTTACGAACAAGCCTTTCCCGCCGACTTTGGCCAGGGGCGTGTCGAGGATTTTGTCGCCCATTGTATGGATGACCCTTAGCTTTACCGTCACGCCCCCGTTTTGCTCTTCAATCCGGCTTTTGACCCAGTTCGCCTGCCACAGGGCAAGAGGGCTTCCCCTGGTTCCGATTACTACATTGCTCAAATAATAAATCCTCGAACGTTTGGGCCGCGCGCTACCGGTGAAAACGGTTTAGCGCAAATAAGCCACAGCCCCAGCCAGGGCAGGGCCTGTTTATTTGTCCAGATTAAAGAGGTATCGAAGGGCCCCAAGATACTTGTGCCCATCTTTAGACTCCGCTTTTTTCTTGAGGTTGACGATAGGCGAGTGAATCGCCTTGTTAATAATAGCAGAAGTCATTTTCTCGATAGTTTCCCTGTCTTTTTCCGAAAGGTTCGGCATTCTGCTTGTGGCCTTGTCCACCTCCTTTTGCCGCATCTCCTCCATCACCTTTCGAAGATCTGTAATAGCCGGAGCGACTTCAAGGTGATCGAGCCATGTGAAAAATTCGGTGACTTCCTTGCTGATTATCTCCTCCGCCCGCTCCGCCTCCCGCTCCCGCTCGGCCATGTTAGCCTCGACCACATTTCTCAGATCGTCTATGTCGTAGACATAACAGTTGTCTATCTCGTTTACCGACGGCTCGATATCCCTGGGGACGGCGATATCTATGAAAAACATCGGCCTGTTATGACGCTCTGCGATCACTTCTGCCGCCAGCTCTTTTCTCACCACGAAGTGAGGCGCCCCTGTGGAGCTAATTACAATGTCGCATCGTTTAAGCTCCTCATGTAACGAATCGAATTTCACAGCTTCGCCGTTGAATTTGGTCGCAAGCTCAACCGCCCTGTCGTAAGTCCGGTTGGAGACGAGCACCGTATCGACGCCCTGGGCCACGAGATGTTTCACCGCAAGCTCGATCATCTCCCCGGCGCCGATGAGAAGCGTGGTCTTGTCCGACAGGTCGCCGAATATTTTTTTCGCAAGCTCCACTGCGGCGAAAGAGACCGACACCGCGTTTTCGGCTATGCCTGTTTCGGTGCGTACCCTCTTTGCGACTGTGAAGCTCTGCTCGAAGAGCCGGTTTAAAACGGCTCCCGTCGCCTCGAACTCCCTGGCGGCGCTATAGGCGCCTTTGACCTGGCCAAGGATCTGGGGCTCACCTACGATCATAGAATCGAGGGACGATGTTACTTTAAAAAGGTGCTCAACCGCTTCTTCAAGAACCAGAAGATAGGCGGACTTGTCGAGAGTTTCCCTGTCTATCTCATGGTAGCCGCAAAGGAAACTTTTTAGCGACTCGACCCCTTTTGTTATGTCGGTGACACGGGCGTAGATCTCCATCCTGTTGCAGGTGGATAAAATGACCTTCTCTTTTATCTCCGGAGCCTTGTCTTCAAGTATATGAATGCTCTCGCCTATCAAATGCTCCGATATCGACAGCTTCTCCCTTATCTCCACAGGAGCGGTTTTATGGTTGATGCCTAAAACTATTAAATTCATCGTTTCAATTTATATGAGCTATTAAAGCTATCACCACTATTGAAAAACCTATTATACCAAGCGTCGCCGTTCTTCGTCCGCGCCATCCCAGCGCGATACGTCCCACGCTAAGCGCGGCGTAAACCACCCATGCGGTTAAAAGCAGAGCGGTGGAAGTCTCCAGTTTTATTATTATTCCATACTTGTGGCTCGTCCACGCGACAGCGGCCAGCGCCCCGATTGTTATTAAAGGAAATCCGAAAACAAGCCCTTTGCGATTTATATCATCGAGCGCGTCCAGAGAAGGCAGTCTGCGATACCAGCCGCCTATATGTTTGCTTTTAAGCTGGCGCTCCTGAATAAGATACATGACACCGGCGGCGAATACGAGCGAGAACGCCCCGAACGAAAGGAACGAAAGCGTCCTGTGCAGAGTAAGCCAGTAGGCTTTGGCTGGAAGCGATGAGCCGGCGTCCGGCGATATGGGAAACGACACCATCATAAGCGCGAACCCGATAGGGACCATAAACGCGCCCAGCGGCTTGATTTTGAAATATCCTTCCGCGATCAGGAAAACCGCGAACACCACCCAGGCCAGAAAAACGCAATACTCGAACAGATTGGTATAAGGGCCGTGTCCCGTCTCCATGGACCGCTGGATCAACGCCGCCGTCTCCACAACAAAACCGGCGGAAATCATGATTGTGGCCAGAATGAAAAGTATCTTGTTTCGCATGGCAAGATAGAGAAGATATTTAATCATCCCCAGAAAATAAAGAAACGTGGCGATAACAAACAGAGCGCTCATCTCCCCACTATTTCCTCTACAAGGCTCCTGGCGCCCTTGATGTCTCCCCGCTTGATCCGCTCAAGCATATCCGAACCTGCAAGCCGGTTAAAAATTTTCTCCCTCTGCTTTTTGTCCTCCACCGAATTGATCGTCCTGCTTCTGGCCTCTCCCATAATATTAAGGAAGACCGCCCATTCCTCGCCGAATTCGCTTTCCAGTTTTTTTCTGAGCATTTTCGCCACCGCCGGGCTTTTGCCCGAAGTGCTGACAGCGACAATCAGATCGCCCCGCCTTGTTACGGAAGGGACGATGAACGTGCATAGATCCGGTTCGTCCACGACGTTTACCAGAATAGACCTGGCTACGGCTTCATTGCAAACCGTCTGGTTGACCTGTTCATTATCGGTCGCGGCGATGGCCAGAAACGCGCCGTCCAGGCGCCGGGGGTTAAACTTCTCTTTGATCCACTCCACCTTCCCGGTTTTTACAAGCGTTTTTATATCTTCCGATATTTCCGGCGAGACGATCCGCACCGAGGCGCCAGCTTTAACAAGGGACGAGGCTTTTCTGCCCGCCACTTGCCCGCCCCCCACGACAAGGCAAAGACGATCATCGAGTTTCATCAATATCGGGTAGTAACTATCGCTCATTTATTACGGCTTTTCACAAGGTTGTTAAGCTCTTCGATGAAATGGGTAAGATCGCCGAATTCCCTGTATACCGAGGCGTACCGGACATAGGCGACATCATCGAGATCCTTCATGCCCCGGATAACCGCTTCGCCAACGACTGAGCTTGGCACTTCGTTTTCGCCGACCGCCATGGCCACGCGCACCGCCTCCTCGACAAGCTCGTCCCTGTCTTCAGCTGACACCGGCCTTTTATGGCAGGCCTTCTCGATGCCGGCCATGATCTTAGCGCGGCTGAACGCCTGCCTGCCCCCGTTTTTCTTTATTATTAGCGGAAGGCTCTCCTCTATCCTCTCGTAAGTTGTGACCCGGCGCTGACATTCGGCGCACTCGCGCCTTCTGCGGATTATGTCTCCTTCTTTGGTAAGGCGCGAGTCGATGACCCTGCTTTCCAGCGAGCCGCATGATGGGCATTTCATTTTGTTTTACTAAAGTTAGCTCATTGGCCGGTAAAGCGGAAACATCTCGCAAAGCTCGCGGACTTCAGATTTTATCCGGTCAAGGGTTTTATCGTCTTCAATATGGTCTAAAGCCTCGATTATCCAACCGCTGATTTTCTCCATCTGTTTTTCTGTCATTCCCCGCGTGGTGACGGCCGGAGAGCCGATACGTATCCCGGAGGCGACAAAAGGTTTTTCAGGATCGAAAGGGATGGCGTTTTTGTTTACCGTTATGCCAGCCTTATCCAGCCCTGTCTCCGCCGCTTTACCCGTAACTTTTTTGTTTCTAAGGTCGGCCAGCATAAGGTGCGTGTCACTGCCGCCGGTGACAAGCCGCAGGCCGCCTTCGACCAGGCTTGAAGCGAGCCTTTTGCAATTGGCCACAACCTGCCCCTGATAAGTTTTGAACTCGTCGCTCATGGCTTCTTTTAAGGCTACCGCTTTGGCGGCGATGGTGTGCATCATCGGCCCGCCCTGAAGGCCGGGGAACACAGAGCGGTTAAGATCGGCGGCGTATTTTTCCTTGCATAAGATAAGCCCTGACCTGGGGCCTCTTAAAGTCTTATGCGTGGTGGTGGTGACAAAATCGGCGAGCTCGACCGGGCTTGGGTGAAGCCCCACTGCGACCAGGCCCGCTATATGCGCCATGTCGACCATGAAAACCGCCCCGACCTCGTCGGCTATCTCCCTGAACGGCTCCCACGGTATGATGCGGGGGTAAGCCGACGCGCCGGCTATTATAAGCTTCGGTCTGTTTTTTCTCGCCAGCTCGTAAAGCTCATTGAAATCGATGGTCTCGGTTTGTTTATCTACGTTGTATGGAACGACGTTAAACCATTTGCCCGACATGTTCAGAGAATGGCCATGTGTCAGGTGCCCGCCATGTGCCAGGTTAAGCCCCATGATCGTATCGCCAGGGTTTAAGACAGTAAAAAATACCGCCTGGTTCGCCTGGGAGCCGGAGTGAGGCTGGACGTTGGCGTGTTCGGCGCCGAAAAGCTGTGTGGCCCGTTTTATGGCAAGGCGCTCTACGACATCGACATTGGCGCATCCGCCGTAATATCTTTTGCCCGGATATCCTTCGGCGTATTTATTGGTCATAACAGACCCCTGGGCTTCAAGAACCGCCTCGCTGGTGAAGTTTTCCGATGCGATAAGCTCCAGTGTATTAAACTCACGGTCTTGCTCACCGTGGATCGCCTCGTACACTTCGGCGTCTTTAGCTTTGAGGACAGATTCGAAATAGCCAACGGTCATAATGCAATCGACTCCCAGCGAGAATTGTTATTTGTTATCGAGCTCCGAGATTTTCTTCAATCTTTTATCGTGACGGCCACCTTCGTATTTGGTGTTAAGCCATGTTTCCAGTATATCGTAAGCGGTCTCATCGCCGGTGGTTCGCCCGCCCATGACCAGAATATTCGAGTCGTTGTGGAGCCGACTCATTTTGGCTGTGTAGTTGTCGTAAGCCAGAGTGGCCCGCACGCCGGAGAATTTATTGGCGGTCACCGACATGCCGATTCCGGTTCCGCAAAGAAGTATGCCGCGATTGAACTGGCCGCTCCCGACAGCCCTGGCCACCTTCGCCGCATAATCTGGATAGTCGACAGACTCCGGCTCATGCGCCCCCATATCCGTGGGGACATAATCAAGTTTTTTCAGTCTTTCGATTAATTTGCTTTTTAATTCAAACGCTCCATGATCGGAAGCTATAGCTATTCTTTTAATTTGAATCCTCCGTTTCCTCTAAAATCAAACCAGGCCCGCGTATAAACTCTCCATTATATATAAAGCAGGACAAATGTGTCAAAGTGGGGCATTTGCCCGGTTTCCTGGTTTAAATGTCGAAAGTGATTGTCATAATTGGGCTTTTGAGGTAGCTTAGCAAACTGAAGCGCGCTTTTTTAAAACTTTACTGATTTGAGGAGCTTAGATGTTTTTCGATTCTATCTGGGGCCTGTTTTCTTCTGATCTGGCCATAGACCTTGGCACGGCCAATACCCTGATTATCCAGAAAGGGAAGGGAATCGTGCTCCGGGAGCCGTCTGTGGTGGCCATTCATTCGGAAAGCAAACAGGTTTTGGCGGTAGGTATGGAGGCCAAGAAGATGCTTGGACGGACGCCGGGGCATATAATCGCGACCCGTCCGATGAAAGATGGTGTGATCGCCAACTTCGAAGTGTGCGAGGCGATGATCCGCTTTTTTATTCGAAAAGTGCACAACAGGCGTTCGATGGTTCGTCCCAGAGTCGTCATAGCCGTGCCATCAGGAATAACCCAGGTGGAGAAACGGGCCGTGCGCGACGCCGCCATAAACGCCGGTGTGCGGGAGGTTTTCCTTATCGAAGAGCCGATGGCGGCGGCCATAGGAGTGGGGCTTCCCATCTCCGAGGCTTCAGGAAACATGATACTCGATATCGGAGGCGGCACAACAGAAGTGGCCGTTATCTCGCTTTCCGGAATCGTATATTCGCGGTCGGTGCGCGTAGCCGGCGATGAGATGGATGACGCGATAGCAAATTACGTCAAGCGCAAATACAACCTGCTTATCGGAGAGCGAACCGCCGAGCAGATCAAGATGACCATAGGATCGGCTTTTCCGCTGGAGAACCAGCAGACAATGGAGATAAAAGGGCGCGACCTTATGACCGGAATACCCAAAACTCTGGTAATAAACGATCCGGAAATCAGGGATGCGTTATCGGAGCCGATATCCGCCGTAGTAGAGACAGTGAAAATAGCCCTTGAAAGAACTCCGCCGGAGCTTGCGGCGGATATAGTGGATAAAGGAATTATTCTCGCCGGAGGCGGATCGAAATTGCAGGGGCTCGACAGCCTTCTCAGGGAAGAGACTTCCCTGCCCATTATCCTGGCCGAGGATCCCCTTTCGGCGGTTGTCATGGGCACTGGCATTGCTTTGGAAAACATAAACCTGCTTAGGAGCGTTTCGATCTGAAAAGGATCGCCGGACGTGAAAACAGATTCTGGCGAGGCGCGGTTAATGCTTTAAAAGTTTTTTGCGATTCATAAAATGGGAGGTTTTTTCAGGAGATATCAAAACCTCCTCATTCTGGCCGCGCTTGTCGTTCTGACTCTCTCCATTCTGCTTTCCAACCTCAAAGAAAAAAGCTCCCTTAACGCCGTCGAGCGGGTGGCGATCGCTGTTTTATCCCCTTTTCAGGATATTGTGGGGTGGAGCGTCGGCAAAGCGTCTCTGGCCTGGGAAAATTACCTGCATCTTGTCGATGTAAAAAAAGAGAACAGAAAGCTTGGGCGCTCTTTGGACAGGCTGGTGTTTGAAAACGGGCTGTTAACAGAGCGCCTGAAGCATTTTGAGAGGCTCGAATCTCTTCTTTCTTTCCCGAAAGTCTCAATGACTCCCTTTGAAGCGGCCAGAATCATAGGCAGGGACACCCTGGGCCGCGTAAAGCTTCTGATAATAAACAAAGGCGCAGGCGATGGCTTGAAAGAGAACATGTCTGTAATTACTCACAGGGGGCTGGTGGGCAGGGTTGTTCGCGTTTCAGGCTCCGCCTCGAAAGTGCTGATGATCACCGACGTTCGCTCCGCCGTGGACGCCGTTGTCCAGGAGACAAGGAACCAGCTCGTCGCAAGCGGCTCGAACTTGCAAACACTGGAAGTTCGTTATCTTTCCATAGGGGCGGATGTCACGGAGGGGGAGCGGGTGATTTCATCCGGTCTGGGTGGCGTGTTCCCCAAGGGCTTGCTGGTGGGCGCTCTGGCAAACATAAAAAAAGAAGGAGACAGCCTTTTTCTTTCCGCCCGCCTTGAGCCTGCGGTCGATCTTGACAAGATCGAAGAGGTACTGGTTTTAAAAAGCTCTCCGTCAGATATCTTCTCAAAGGATGACTGGCCATGAAAATCATATTTTACGTATGCCTGGCTCTTCTTTGTTTTATCGTTCAGACAACCTCGTTCCATTTCCTGTCGTGGCTGAGGGTATATCCTGATGTTGTGCTGGCGCTTTCGATACACGGCGGCATGAGATGGGGAAAAATCGGAGGGCTCCAGTTCGGAGGCGCCGTCGGGTTTGTCCAGGACTTGCTGTCATACGGCGTTTTGGGGATTAACATGCTTTCGAAAAGCCTTATAGGTTTTACCGTCGGCGCGCTTCGAGAAAAATATATCAGCGATTCGGTGTTGGCCCGGGTTGTAATTATCGTCTCATCGACAATTCTGGATTTAATGATATACAGAACGCTGTCAGGCATGCTGATAGGCGACGAAATCGCGAATTTCGACTCAAAAGCCGCGATAGCTCAATCTGTGATAAACCTTGTTTTTACACTTCTGGTTTTGCCGGTCATAATGATGGCCGACAGGGCGATAGACCGGCGATTGTCCCGGCGCCAGGACTTGTTCCACGGCAAATCGTTTCTGGATTAAGCGCAGGCTCACTTTGTCATCACATGTTTATGCTCGGACCTTGGAACCCACCACTTATCGAAGTTATAACTTATTCCAGACAGGCCGGGGACTATCCCCCGAATGCGTTTCGACACAACAGGCAAAGCTTCGGCGACATACAGGAATGTGTAAGGTTGCTCATCGGCGAGGATATCCTGAAACCTGAAATAAAACTTTTTCCGCTCCTCTTGATCGAACGTTCTTCTGGCTTTCTCCAGAATTTCGTCAGCCTCACTATTAGAGTAAGATACAAAATTAAACTCATGCTCGCCCGTTTTCGACGAGTGCCAGATAGAGTACTGATCCGGATCCAGCCCCAGCCCCCAGCCAAGAATGCACGCGTCGAAATCCCTTTTATTGATAAAATTATTTATAAACGAAGACCATTCTATGACGCGCACATTTACTTTTACTCCGACTTTCTTTAATTTCTGCTGTATAATCTCGGCGGTTTTCGACCTTAGGTTATTGCCTTGATTTGTGATTATCTCAAACTCGAAAAGTTTTCCGTCTTTGTCGAGCGTTCCGTCTCCGTCGGTATCTCGCCACCCGGCTTCGGCGAAAAGCGCTTTGGCTTTCTTGGGGCTGTACTCATATCTTTTTACATCATTTTTATACGCCCATGATCCCGGTTTGAACGGCCCTGTGGCCATTTGCCCCAGGCCGAGCAGAACCCCTTCTATCACTTCGTTTTTATCTATGGCGTAGGTCAGCGCCTGGCGCACTCTTTTGTCCGCGAAGAGGGGGCGTTTGAGGTTGTATCCAAGATAGGTGTAGCCGTTGCCCAGATATTTATATTTTACATAGTTGTCTTTAAAAAACTTTGTGTTTGTCTGCTTGAGGTACTGAAGGGGCCTTAAAGCCATCATGTCGATTCCGCCGGACTTAAGCTCTAAAAACTGCGTGGCGGTGTCGGGTATGATTCTGGTCACAGCCTGGCTTATCATGGGCCGTCCGTCGTAGTGATCCGGGTTCGATTCGACCACGATTTTTGTCTGGGCCTGCCATTTCACGAACCGCCAGGCGCCGTTGCCCACCGGTTTTCTGGCAAGCGGCGATTTAATAAGATCGATCGGTTTAGTTTTCAAAAGAAGATGTTTCGGAAGCCCCCCCATTCCCGATAGCCTTGCTAACGCAGGCGCGAACGGCTTTTTGAAAGTGACGATAAACGTGAAATCGTCTGGAGTCTCTGTCTTTTCAATTTGCAGAAATGTCTCCTTGTAGGCCGACGGAACATCGGGATGGATCATCATTTCGTACTGGAACTGAAGGTCGCCGGATGTCCAGGGCGCGCCGTCGTGCCATTTTACGTCGTCTCTTAAATTAAACTTGATGGTGCGCTGGTCTTCGGAGATATCCCAGCTTTTGGCCAGGTCGGGTATCAGGTTCTGATCCTTATCCACTTTCATAAGTCCGGCGAAAACCATGCTCGTAACGGAACTCGACGAGGTGTCCCCGGAAAGATACGGGATCAGGTTTGACGCATCCCCTATGGAGCCATCGATAAATACGTCACCAAAACTATCCGCTTTTGAGGCGGTTTGCTCCCCGACAACCATCGTTCCGGCTTTTGGCTCCGGCCCGGTCTGGGGGGAGGGGCTTTCAGGTTTGGAACAGGCGGTTATTGTTAAAAATATTGTCAGGACAAGGATAGAAGGCCATCGGTGAGCCATTGCAAAAAGCTAGTTCGATTTTCCAGCGTCTGGACCCGCCTCCAGGGGGCCGGTCGGCGCTGATGGAGAGCTTTGCTCCGGTTTGGGCTCGTCTTCGTTAACCGGAGCGGACGGGCCTGCGCCTTCACTGACCGGCGCTTTTTCAGGCAGGGCCACAGGTAGCTCCACCTGCGTCTCACTGGTGGAAACCACTGACTCTTCAGACGCCCCACGGGACAATACAGACAATGTGATGGAAGTTATCATAAAGATAACCGCCGCTCCTGTAGTGATCTTGGCCAGGGCGGTGGCCGGGCCTCTGGAGCCAAAAAGGGTCTGGCTGGAGCCGCCGAAAGCCGAGCCCATGGAAGCCCCTTTCCCCTGCTGGAACAAAACGATTACAATGAGGGCGAGCGCCACCGTGATATGAACTGCTAGAATGAGCGTGTCTATCATTTTCTGGAAAATTTCCGATTTCTTAAATAAGCAATCTCTAAATATAGCAGAAATTACTTTTATGGCAAGGGCAAACGATCAGATAGCTGGCGAAGATAATATTTAGGGATCCTCTAAAAAGCGCTTTCGTAGCGAAATCGAGCGAAAAGTCGTCAGGCGAGACTG
>ENA-ORDP01000521-ORDP01000521.1-marine-sediment-metagenome-genome-assembly--contig:-NODE-521-length-24872-cov-4.319539_pt1 | contig 24872 bp, 14 predicted proteins | sample MGYA00248627_ERZ508539 | MGnify/ENA primary metagenome ERZ508539 (study PRJEB26208, sample SAMN05571518) | marine sediment metagenome | biome: deep sea; feature: Hydrothermal vent; material... | reverse complement strand
TACTGCTTAATACACGGGCAAATCCATCTCGTAGTGTGCCGGGACGTGTGGGCCTGTTTGCGGCCGGTAATGTTATTGGAACGTTCTCATCGATAGTTGGGATCGGGGGTGGCACGCTAACGGTTCCGTTTCTGGTTTGGTGTAACGTCGCGATGCGCAAGGCGGTGGCGACCTCCAGTGCCTGTGGTCTGCCAATCGCCATCGCCGGTGCGACGGGTTTTGTAATACTTGGCTGGTCGAGCACGAGTAACCTTGAATGGAGTCTGGGTTATCTCTATTCACCTGCATTGGTTGGCATCGTTACCTCGAGCATGTTATTTGCGCCATTGGGGGCAAAGCTTGCCCATAGCCTGCCTGCCGACAAGCTAAAACGATTATTTGGCCTGTTTCTGCTGGGCCTCGGCGCCTACATGTTTTTGTCGGCATAAGCATGTTTAAAAAAACAGAAAACTGGTCGATACTATAAATAAGAGTCATTTACATTGTGTGGTAATACCGTGCCGATAAAGTATTTTATTATTCTCATACCCCTGGTTTTTTCTTCAGCCCATACTTTTGCTCTGGAAATAGTTGAAGGTGAGTGGGAGCTGGTTGTCAAACAAGGCATCAGTGGTATGCCGGTCGGGATCCCACCAATTCATATTCGTGAGTGCTTCACCGACGCCGATCCCATCCCAACCAGTTTTCTAAATGCCCGAAACTGTGATGTCATTGAACAGCACGTCGTGTATCGCACTGTGCATTTTAGAGTAAATTGTTTTACTGAACATGGTTCGATCATAAACGAAGGCAAGATACATTTTACTTCACGCAAGATAACCGGTAGTTCCAAAACCGATTTGGGTGATGTGGCGGGGAGAAATACGGTATTAAGATATAAGTTTACCGGTCGCCGGGTTGGTGAATGCCGTTAACTGGATGTATACAAAGTAGGGAAACACATTATATTGTCTACTAAATCAACAGGGCTGCTAACGTCGATCCGCTGGTCGATCACATATATTATAGTGATCCCTGTAGTTGTCAGTGCCATTATAATCTGGATTTTATATCAACGGATCAGTGATTTTGAAAAGGCCCAGTATGATATTGCAAAATCTACTGTAATTATCGTTAGCAAGGAAGTTGGCAAACTTATTAAGAACCATCAACGGCTGGTTAATATCTTTACCATAAATGAATACACACTTATTGAGAGGCTGGCTCAACGCCCGGATGATGATAATTTAAAGGCACGGATTAACCAAAAGCTGACTGAATATTTTCCTGATTATTTTGCCTTCACTCTTGCCGACCATGAAGGTAATCCGATTATTGATGACTTTGATGGTTATATTGGTGAAGTATGTCTGCGTGATATCAAACGGGTTGCCAATGGTCAGGAGCAACATATTCAGATCCACCCCAATCCTTACGTCTACCATATTGATGTAATGACGCAATGGGGAAATGATGAGAAAGGCGGAATATTTTTCGTCAGTTTTAATGCCGATTTCCTGGGAGAGTTGCTGAACTTGTCCAGCCCGCACAGGCATGAATTGATGTTAATAAATACTGAAGTTCAAAATTTAATCGAAGTTACCGAAAAAGGCGCAAGGATAAATCTTAAACGAGATGATTTTAGACTAACCAGAGAAGAACAGGAGCGAGTTCTGTATTCAGTGCCAATTGCGAAAACAAACTGGGAATTAACCGATTTTCGTGAAGCGAATCTTTTTTCGGATTATCGAAATGAAATTACTGTCTTCAGCGCAATTATTATTATTTTATTTATTATCGGTAGTGTAATAATGACGCTATCGTTGTTACGGGTAGAGAAAAAAAGACTTGCGGCTGAACGGGTTAAGGAGGAAATGTTTTCTTTATTCAACCATGATCTTCGTTCACCTCTAAACGGGATTTACGCCACCCTGCAATTGTTCGCAACGGATTCGATCTATAATGACCAGGAGTATTGTAAAAAATTAGCCAGCACAGCGTTCAACAATGCCGAGATTATGTTGGGGCTGGTAAATGATATTCTTGATATTCAAAGGATGGAATCGGGAGGCATGGAATTTGAGTTTGAAGAAACGGGGCTTATATCCCTTGTAAAGAACACAATCGACAATAATGTCCAATACGGGAAAATGCATAATGTCTCGTTTGAATTAGTCAAGCCTGAGGGTGAAATTATTATTAAGGCTGACAAAAGAAGACTTCAGCAGGCCCTGACCAATCTTTTATCCAATGCGATAAAATATTCTCCTGAAAATGAAACAATAACTATTTCGATCACACCAAAAGGAGAGCATACAAGAGTCAGTATTGCTGATCATGGTCCAGGTATTCCCAAAGAATTCCAGCCACTGGTCTTCAGTAAATTTGCACAATCAAAATCGAAACTTACCAAAAGTATAGGTGGTACAGGCCTTGGCCTGACGATTGTAAAATATATTATTGAAAGCCATAAAGGCCAGGTACATTTTGAAACGGAAGAAGGCGCGGGAACGACCTTTCATATCGATCTATAGTTGCGATCACAGTACGTGAATTTGCAGTGAGGATTAATCTGATATTTACTTTCTAGATCTAACCGCCTGTGTGCGACATAAAGCGAACGATCTTACCCGGATTGGTGGTAAATTCATGCCGTTCAGGTTTGAGCTTAATCGCCTGGACAATATGTTGCTTAAGTTCGTCATCGCTACAGCCATCGCGCAGGATATCGCGTAAGGGGTAACTGTCATCCTGACCCAGGCACATGTAGAGGGTTCCATCGACGCTCAGGCGAACCCGATTGCAGGTCTCACAAAAGTGTTGCGACATTGGTGTGATAAAGCCGATTCGTAAATCGGTTCCTGCGACTTGTACATACCGCGCTGGGCCTCCACCCGGCATGACTCCGGGTACCAGATCGAAGCGCTCGGCCAGACGAGCCTTGATGGTTTGCAGATTGACATATTGATGGGTGGCATCGAGCCCGGTTGCGCCCATGGGCATGATCTCGATAAAACGCAGGGTGAAGTCGTGCTCGATACAGAACTCCACCATGTCTTCGATCTCATCTTCATTGCTGTCCTTGAGGACCACCATGTTGATCTTGATGGGGGTAAAACCCACCGCTTTGGCGGCCATCAGGCCATCCAGCACTTTTTGCAGTTTGCCACCGGTCAGTTGCCTGAAACGTTTTTCCTGTAGTGAGTCCAGGCTGGCATTTATTCTTGAGATTCGAGCGGCCTTTAAGGCCTCAGCATGTTTGGCAAGACGGGTGGCATTGGTGCTTAACGATAGATCTTCAATACCTGGTAGTCGCGCAAGGCGTTCGGCCAGTTCGGGTAGATGGGCGCGCACCAGAGGTTCGCCACCGGTAATGCGTACGTGGCGTGTGCCAAGCTCGCCAAAGATCCGTATGATGCGCTCGATTTCCTCAAAGCTGAGCCATTCGCGGGGCTCCTGAAAATCCTTGAATCCTTTGGGCAAGCAATACTGGCAACGAAGATCGCAACGATCTGTCACTGAAAGGCGGACGTATTCGATGTTCCGGCCAAAGTTGTCCTGGAGTTGTGGAGAGCTGGGCTGTACGGTTGTTGTCATCGGGTTCGCATTCTCAAGTTGCTCTATTATAGCCGATCAAGGTCGAAATCGTACCCGACTCGAAGGGCCAGGTAATTGATCTATGGCAGTACAATCGGCAATAAAAGGACCTGGCAAAATTAAAAAAATCAACCGGTTAGAATGATTTAGCCACACGCAGTTCATGGATAACAAATAAGACAACCGTAAAGAGTAGCAGTGCCCCCCCCTGATGGGCGGTGGCCAGGGCAACGGGCACCTCATACAACAAGGTGGTGATACCAAGGGTAATTTGCAGGGCAAAAATGACAAGCAGCAGGTAAAGGGCGTTTCTGGTACGGGCTGATAGCACGTATTTATTGCTCTTGTACCAGAGGAAGGGAATATAGATCATTAGCAGGTAAGCGAGCATGCGGTGATCAAACTGAATGGTGGTCGTATTTTCAACGAAGTTCAGATAAAACGGCGAGATTGAAAACAGGCCGGGTGGGAAGAAGTCTCCATTCATCAGCGGGAAGGTATTGAAGCCGAGGCCCGCGTGTGTCCCTGCGACAAAGGCGCCGCTGATGATCATGATAACGATCAGTAGCGCGGCGATTTTTGTGACCTTACGTAATTTTTCGATACCCCTTACCCAGGCATTTTGCGGCGACGGATATAGCAGGCCCCACGCGACCCACAGGATGTAACCATATATAAGTATGGCGGCACTCAGGTGGGCGGCCAGGCGATACTGGCTGACATGGGGGTCGTTGACGAGGCCACTTTTCACCATATACCAGCCGAGCAGACCCTGCAGGCCCCCTAATACAAACATAATAATGAGTTTGGGCATCAGTTGGGGCCGAATCTGTTTCTTGAACAGGAAAAACAAAAAGGGAATAAAGAAGGCAAGGCCAATGAAGCGCCCCAGTATACGATGTGAATATTCAAAGACAAAAATGCCTTTAAACTCATCAATATTCATGCCCACATTTTTTTTCTGATACTCAGGGAACTGTTGGTACTTTTCAAACGTCTGCTGCCATTCCTGTTCGGTAAAGGGTGGCAGCACGCCCATGATCGGCTCCCATTCCACCATCGACAGACCCGATCCGGTCAATCGCGTGATACCGCCAAGAATCACCATAGCGTAAATAAGCAGGGCAATAATAATCAACCAGAGGGCAATGGCCCGGTCATGGTGGTGTTGAGTATTGGAAAAATCGATCATGGTTTTTTATCACTCATCCGTACTTAACGGTAGCCTGGGTAATCGGTGGCGGCGCAGGCCATCGGCTGTACTACCCACCGGGATCATATTCTACATGAAAAGTTGCGAGTAAATTAACCCCATCCGGCAGGGAAAACAAACGCTTATCATCAGCCGGAAAGGCCTGGCCAGGTGATCTGGCAGGTTAAACCCGAACAACGACGGGCGCGATGCCCAAAAATGTGACGAAGGCCATTGTGATTGGGTAGTGAGCAAATGCGCATAAATCCTGTGCAATATGGTGGGTGAAAAAGTCCAATATTTACTCTACTATTTTATATTTGGCAGCATAATGATGTTTCAGAGATTCAGGGCAGGACACGCAAGCGCAGCATATGAGGGCGTCATATGCGGGTAATAAGAACAACAATAATAATTCGTCAGATTTCAGTCTAATACATCATTATTGCACCGTAGCGTAGCCAGCTTTCTCTTCTATAACATTAACATCACAAAATTATAATTAAGGGAGTCGCCCGTGACATCGACACAGGTCAGGTTTACTCATAAATGGGGTATCGTATTATCTATTTTCGCCCTGTTATTTTCAGGCTGCGACAAGCTGGATCAAACGGCAAAGAAAGAAGCGGTAAAAAACGACCCGGCCTGGACTCAATATATTAGTGCCCATAATCGTGGGACTATATCGAAATATGAATCGATTACGATTCGATTTGTCAATGATGTCATTCCAAACGAGAAGGTGGGAACCGATGCGGTTGGTATTCTGGAGATGTCTCCTGCTATCAAGGGTGAACTGATCTTCAATAGCCAACGTGAAATCATTTTGATTCCTGAAAAACCACTGCAATCGGGGCAACAATATCGTTTCAATTTACACACCCACGAGTTGCTTGGTTTCCCTGCCGAGTTAAAGACCTATGTCTTCGATGTTAATATCATTAAACAGACGTTTGAGGTTGCCATTCGAGGTGTCAATGCCCAGCTTGATGCAAAAGACAAACTGCAAGTTGTTGGTATTGTTAATACGGCGGATAAAGAAGAGGCCGATAAACTTGAAAAGATTCTGAGTGCGCAGTTTAAGGGTAATGCGCTTGGTATTAATTGGCAGCATAGCCCGAACGGTCGTCAACACAGTTTTGTGATCCCGGGCATTGAACGCGAGGAAAATAAAACCGAAGTGATCCTGGCCTGGAACGGTGAAGCCATCGGGGTAGATAACCAAGGTGATCGAAAGATCGATATTCCTGCCCGGGGCGATTTTAAGGTCGCTCATGTTCGGGTGGTCAGCGGCAATCAACAATATATTGAAGTCCAGCTCACGGATGTCATTGATCCGAGACAGAACCTCAATGGTCTGGTTCAGTTTAGCCAGGCGGCCAATCAAACACAAACTGGCCAAAGCCAGTTCCGAACCGAGATAGAAGGCAGCCTGTTGAAGGTGTATCCCCGCACGGGAATTACCGGTGAAGTTACCGTCACCCTCGATAGCGCAATCAAAAGTAGCTATGGAAATAAACTCGGTGAAGTGGTTACCCGCAACGTTGTGTTCACCAGCCAAAAACCGCAGGTACGTTTTGCTGGCAAGGGCGTGATCCTGCCAGAAAATCAGGTACTGGCCATTCCCTTTGAAACGGTCAATGTTCACTCGGTTCATGTCACGGCGATGGTTATTTATGAAAATAACATTGGACAGTTCCTGCAAAACAATCAGCTCGGTGGTGCGAGTAATTTGCAACGGGTGGGTCGTTATCTTTGGCGTAAGACCATCAAGTTAGACTCACCTCAGGCAGACAAGTGGAATCGTTATAGCCTTGATGCGACTGAATTATTAAAAAGCCATCCTGGTGCGCTATTTCAACTGCGTCTTTCGATCGACAGGGGCAGTTCAACGTACAGTTGTAGCAAAGAAGATAATGCGGTGCCGTTGAAAAAGCAGTCTGCACTGGTGAATTACGAAGAGGCGGACATTACCCAATCAAGCAATTGGGATTATGCCGAACAATATTACAACCAGAATTATTACCAGGAGTGGGAGAATAGGCAAAATCCCTGTAAAGATGCTTATTATAAATTTCAGACCAGCGCTACGACCGCCGCACGTAATTTTATGGCCTCAAATATTGGTTTACTGGCCAAACGTGGCGAAGGAAATCATATTCATCTGGTCGCGACTGATTTGATCAGCTCAGCACCGCTGAGTGGTGTTGAGATCGAATTACGAAATTTTCAAAATCAGAAACTACAAACGGTCACCACGGATGCAAACGGCTTTGCTGATTCGGCGTTATCGGCTCGTCCGTTTTATTTAGTTGCTCGCAAAGGTAAACAAAAAGGGTATCTGAAGCTTAGTGCCGGTAGTGCCTTGCCCACCAGTCACTTTGATGCGGGTGGCCAGAAGGTTCGCGAAGGTGTTAAAGGTATGATCTATGCAGAGCGAGGTGTCTGGCGCCCCGGTGATGATATTTTCCTGACCTTTGTACTTGAAGATAAACAGGACAAGATCCCGGATCAACACCCAGTCACGATGGAGTTATATAACGCCAAAGGGCAACTGGTCGAGAGTAAGACCAATAACAAACCTGTTGGTGATTTTTATAAATTTAAATTTACCACCGCCAGGGCCGCGCAGACCGGTACCTGGAAAGTCAAAGCCCTTCTGGGTGGTAATCAGTTTACTAAAAAGCTTAAAGTCGAAACGGTTGTGCCGAACCGACTCAAGATCGATCTGAAATTCCCCGCCGAACAGTTATATCAGGAGGATATGCCGCTGAATATTGGTTTATCAAGTCAATGGTTACATGGTGCGATTGCCGCAGGGTTAAAGAGTGACGTGACGGTACGGTTAATTCCCTCCAAAACGAAATTTAGCCGTAATCAGGATTATAGATTTGATGATCCGGCGCGCCATTTTAGCCCTGAGAAAATGGTGTTATTTGAAGGTACGTTAGATGATAAAGGGAATGTTGAATTCAGTGCCGATCTAAAGCCATCAACACCGCCACCAGGTAAGTTGTCGGCCAGTTTCAATACACGAGTTTTTGAATCAGGTGGTGCCTTCAGTACGAATAATGTGCGCATTAATTATTATCCTTACCAGAATTATGTCGGTATAAAATTACCAGGTGGTGATGCGGCACGTAATATGTTGCTCACTGATGTTAAGCACAAGGTGGAGATCGCGAGTCTGAATGCGAAAGGAGAACCTGTCTCGCTGCCGCAGGTCAAAGTGACTTTGTATAAAATCGACTGGAAATGGTGGTGGGATCAGTCCGGTGATAACCTGGCACAATACGCCAGCTCTTATTACAACCAGCACATCCAGCAAAGCACGATCAGTACCAAAGAGGGTCGCGGTGAATGGCAATTTGAGATCAAATATCCACAGTGGGGTCGTTATATGGTGCGCGCCTGTGATATGGCCGGTAATCATTGTACGGGTCAAATTTTTTATATTGACTGGCCGGCCTGGGCAGGTAAGGCAAGGGAACAAAAAGGCGTGGGTGCCAGTGTCCTGAATTTCTCAGCAGATAAACCTAAATACACAGTGGGTGAGACGGCAACCATCAAGTTACCTGAAACCTCACAGGGTCGTGCCCTGATTAGCATTGAAAATGGTTCACGCCTGCTCAGTCAGCAATGGCTTGAAATGAGTAAAGGTAAGACCACCTTCCCGGTCAAGATTACCGAGCAGATGAGTCCGAATGTCTACGTCTCGGTTTCATTAATACAACCCCATTCACAAAAGGATAACGACCGTCCGATTCGTTTGTTTGGTGTTGCGCCATTGTTAGTCGAAGATCCTAAAACAAAACTGGCCCCACAACTGACGATTGCAGAAGAATGGAAGCCTGAAACGAAGGTTGAAATTGGCGTTAAAGAGGCAAACGGTAAACCGATGACCTACACGATCGCGGTCGTTGATGAAGGTCTACTGGGTCTGACTAATTTCAGGACACCGGATCTGCACAAGTTCTTTTATAAAAAAGAGGCACTGGGTGTGAAGACCTGGGATCTGTTCGATGGAGTAGCTGGTGCCTATGGCGGTGAGTTAGAACGCCTGCTTTCACTCGGTGGTGATGCTGATGTGGGCGAAGACGGAAAAGAAAAGAAAAAACGTCGCTTCCCGCCAGTGGCGATATTTCTTGGCCCGTTCCAACTCGATGCCGGGCAGGAAGCCAAACACAGCCTGGATATTCCACAATATCTTGGGCAGGTGAGGGTCATGGTCGTTGCCGGTAAAAAAGGGGCCTATGGCAAGACCGATAAATCTGTCTTTGTCAGGCAACCGCTTGGTTTGCTGGCAAGCTTGCCACGTGTGCTCGGTCCGGATGAATCCTTGCGGGTACCTGTTTCGTTATTTGCAATGGACGATTCTATTTCAGAGGTGCAGTTAAAATTAGAAGCAGATGATCACTTTATTGTAGAAGGTGACGCCAGCGCAACGATTCATTTCAGCGGGCCGGGCGAACAGATTGGTTTTATTAAGGTTAAAGTTGCTAACAAGCTGGGCAAAGGACATATGAAGTTTGTCGCGACTGGCGGCAAAAGCGGCGAGTATGTTGCACAATCGGATGTTTATATCGATATTCGCAGTGCCAATGCACAAACCACGCGTATTCAGCGTCAGGTGATTAAACCAGGTGAAACATGGGATGCCAACGTGAACCCTCACGGCATTGGCGGCACCAACAAAGTCAGTCTGGAGATATCGGCGATACCACCGGTTAATCTGGAAGGTCGTTTGCAATATTTGATTCGCTACCCACACGGCTGTCTTGAGCAAACAACCTCGGCCATTTTCCCGCAATTGTTCCTGGGCAATGTTATGCAGCTGACGCCGGATCAAAAGAAGGCAATCCAGAAACACGTTGATGTGGCTATTCAGAAGATCCAGCGTTACCAGCAGGCCAACGGCGGATTTAATTATTGGCCGGGCAATAGTTACTATAACAGTTGGTCGAATAGTTACGCCGGCCATTTCCTGGTCGAGGCCGATCGATTAGGTTACTACGTGCCGCCTCAATTATTGTCCAACTGGATTAACTATCAAAAATCAGTGGCCAGTTCCTGGGTCACTGGTTCAGATAGATCGGAACTGGATCAGGCGTATCGACTTTATACGCTTGCAGTGGCAAATCGGCCTGAACTGGGTGCGATGAACCGTCTGCATGGGTCGAGTCAGCTGAGTAATACGGCGCGTTGGTTATTGGCTGCCTCATATCAACGAATGGGTTTAAGCGATGTGGCGAATGAACTGGTGCGTGATGTTAAGCTGCAAGTAAGAAACTATACAACTGCTGGCGTGACCTTTGGCTCCAACTTACGTGATAAGGCGATCATCCTGGAAAGTCTGGCGTTAATGAAACGCTATGAAGAGGCAAAACCCCTGGCGGATGAGATCGCAAAAGAGCTGTCAGCCAATCGTTGGTATAGCACACAGAGTATTGCTTTCTCGCTGATTGCGATGGGTCACTTTGTGGGTGAAGGTGTGCAGGGTGGGCATTTGACATTCGAACAGACGATTGCTCAGGGCACTACAACGCCAGTTAATATCGATAAACCCGTTTACTTACAAACATTGCAGGGCTTCTCTGATGCCGGTGATAAGGTGACGGTGAAAAATACCAGTGATCGAGTCCTCTACGCTGCGATCAACGTGGCGGGCATACCGCGTGCGGGTGACGAGCGAAGCAGCCGCAACGGTGTGGGTTTGCAGGTAACGTACACCGATCTGGAAGGCGATCGGGTCGATATTACTCGCTTACGCCAGGGTACTGATTTAATCGTGAGTGTGCGTATTCGCAACCATAGCGACTTCAAACTGGAAAACCTTGCCCTAACGCATATATTCCCATCTGGCTGGCAGATCCATAATCCTCGTATGACAGAAGGTGAGAATGATGTCTTGCCGGCGATTGATTTCCAGGATATTCGTGATGATCGTGTCTATACCTACTTCAATCTGAACCGTGGTGAGGAGAAGGTATTTAAGATTCAATTGAACGCGTCTTTCCGTGGTCATTATTACCTGCCCGGTATCCATGTCGAGGCGATGTACGACGCAACCAAGAATGCACGTAGTAAGGGCAAGTGGGTAGATGTTGTTAAGTAAATATTGTCCGCAAATGAACGCGAATGAACGCAAATATTACTTAGGTTTTATTAGCGTTCATTTGCGTTTATTCGCGGAAGTTTATTTTTTGAATTTTTTTGGAAAATAGTACGCCGGGTTACTCAAGTGCTAATACGACACACACTATTTATTGTTGCCGTTATTGCCGGTATTTTTTACTGGCAGTGTTTGCCTGACCCTTTATTTAATAAACCGGTCTCGACGATCATGCTGGATCGAAATAACCAGTTATTAGCTGCACATATTGCCAAAGACGATCAATGGCGGTTTCCAAATATTCAATCCATACCGGAAAAATATAAACAGGCTATTTTGCACTTTGAAGACAAACGGTTTTACTATCATCCTGGTGTGGATCCAATGGCGATGGTCAGGGCGCTGTATTCGAATGTTTCACAGGGGCGGACGGTTAGTGGTGCCAGTACCATCACGATGCAGGTTATTCGCATGGCACAAAATAACCCACCACGCACCCTGTATGAAAAATTTAAAGAAGTGATTATGGCGACACGTCTGGAGCTGGCTTATAGCAAGGACGAGATCCTGGCCTTACATGCCTCCAATGCCCCGTTTGGTGGTAACGTCATTGGCCTGGAGGCAGCAAGCTGGCGTTACTTCGGACGCACACCGGAGCAATTGTCCTGGGCGGAGAGTACCACACTGGCCGTATTGCCAAATAGCCCAGCGCTTATTCACCCGGGTAAAAATCGCCAGGCGTTGAAACACAAACGCGATAGATTATTGAAGATATTAAACGATCATCAAATCATCAGTGATATCGAATTAAAGCTGGCCATGCTCGAACCCCTGCCAGAAAAACCCAGGCCTTTACCTCAGTATGCACCACACTTACTCGACAGCATGATGCAGGCACATGACTCACCGCGTTTGCATACCACTATTGATGCGAAAATACAGAAAAAAGTCGAGCAAGTGACGATGCAACACGCAAAAGAGCTGGCACTACAGGATGTTCATAACCTGGCGGCACTGGTGATCGATAACGAGACCTTTGAGGTCATGGCCTATGTGGGCAACAGTCAGTATGGCAATCAATTGGAGCGTGGCCATGCCGTCGATATTGTGCATCGACCGCGTAGTACGGGCAGCATCCTCAAGCCGCTGCTATTTGCACGCATGATCCAGTCGGGTGAATTGCTTCCCGATACGCTGGTGACGGATCTACCTACCCAGTATGCCGGTTACATGCCACAGAACTATGATCGTCTTTATCGCGGTGCCGTCCCTGCCAGGCAGGCCCTGGCGCGCTCGCTGAATGTGCCTGCGGTACGCATGTTACGCAAGCACGGTGTCTCGCGTTTTTATTCGTATTTGCAACAGGCCGGGATGACGACCTTAATGCGCCCTGCAGATGATTATGGCCTGACCTTAATATTGGGGGGATCCGAGGCAACACTTTGGGAGATGGCCTCGATTTATGCCAACCTGGCCTATATCGCTAAGCAGGATCGTTATCAACTTGATGCGCACTATAAAGCGATAAAGGTCGATGCAGCTGGTTCCACCGCAACCAATCGTATCGCACAAATCAGCCCCGCGACCGCGTGGATGACACTGGATGCCTTGCAGGCGGTGAGCCGCCCCGGCCAGGAAAACCATTGGCGCGAGTTTAGCAGTAGTCGTAAGGTGGCCTGGAAGACTGGTACCAGTTTTGGTTTACGTGACGCCTGGGCCATCGGCAGCGATACGAAGTATACCGTCGCGATCTGGGTCGGTAATGCCAGTGGTGAAGGACGTGCGGGTTTGACCGGGGTTAAACGTGCGGCGCCGATTATGTTTGATATCTTTAACACGCTCGACAAACCAGAACGCTGGTTCGTGAAACCGCTGCATCTTATGAAACCCGTGCAGATCTGTAAACAAAACGGTTATCTCTCTGGAGCGGGTTGTGAAAGTAAACAAGTCTGGATTCCTCGCGAGATTCACTTTCAGCAGACCAGTCCACATCATCACGTTGTGCATCTGGATAAAACCCGACAATGGCGGGTCAATGGCCGTTGTGAAGCGGTGGCTAATATGGTGAATGTCAGTTGGTTTGAGTTACCACCCGGACAGGCCTTTTACTATCAACGTAGCCATGCGAAATATCGTGCCTTACCTGCCTTGCGGCCAGATTGCCGACGCCACCTCGCCAGTGGCAAGCAACATGGGCCAATTGATATTTTGTATCCACTGCCAGGGACACGGATCTATATTCCGGTTGATTTAGGTAAGCAAAAGAGTCGCACGGTATTTGAGGCCGTGCACAGCAATACCGATTCCTCCCTGTTTTGGCACCTGGACGAAAAGTATCTAGGAATGACAGAACATTTTCACAACATGGCACTTAATATCTCACCAGGTAAGCATACTTTAACGCTTGTCGATGAAACGGGTTATCGTATTACGCGACGATTCGAGGTGCTGGGCAAGTAAAATTTTGCCTTTGAAATAAGGTGATGCGAATACTCTCCCGGATCATAATACAAAAAAAAGCGGTTCAGAGGACTGAACCGCAACGGGGAGAAGCAGCGTAGAGACACCGCTTACAAAACTTTCACTTACCTAGCCTATACCCCGTTAGAAATACATTACTATCATGTGGCGGTGAGAGTAATGTAATGTCCATGTTGGTTGGGTCTCATCATTAATTCAGAGACCCAACTACACGGAGGAGGAACTTTAAAGTGAAGAGCTTTGCAACGGTGCTTTAATTTCCTGTAGTGACTGCTTGTCGACTGGCTGTGTCTGTGGTTTATAAGTCCCCCCCGCACCTTCGACCACGATACAGTTATACATCTCATCTGCACTTAAAGAGTCAGGGCATTGATCGGCCAAAACTAGACCATTGATTGCAAACAAACCAACTACGCTTACTGTTTTAACTAAAGTTTTCATATCACACCCCATTAGAGTTTAAGTTTAAAAAATTAAATTATCCAACTATGTTCTCATCGATAATCCGGTGAGTATCATCTGTGTTGTGGCAAAAGCATGCTTCCTCCTTGCACACTTTTTATATTTATTTTGTTATTCGTTTCATATCGACATACTAATCGAATTATAAATTTTCACTGTCTCGGACGAAGGCAGTACACTTAATTGGCTCGCTAACGCCTTACGGCAACGAAGATAAGTACTTGCCGTCTCTGCCAGACGCCCTTGACGTACATATACGTGCATTAATTCTTGATACAGCGTTTCACAGGTGGGTGCTAGTTCTATGCCTCTGAGGAAAATAGTAATTGCCATTTCATTATCTTCCTGTTGTAACCAGTACTTGCCCAGGCGAATCAACAAATGATTGAATTTGCTGCTAAGGCTCTCTCTCTGTGCGAGTGTCCAGGGACGCACATGGTCGTTGTTAAGATATTGCCCCTGATATAAATTAAGATAATGTCCGGTCAATTGGCGAATCAGCTCCGGGTTCCTGGATAAACGATGTAACTCAGTTTCTAATTGACCGGCAGTGCGATCAAATTCCCAAATATCAACCCAGACATAAAGTGGGTCGAGGGTCAGTTGGCTGCCATGTAATACCAGGGCTTTATTATGTTTTAGTAACTTGCGTAAGCGGTGTAGTGTTGTATCAAAGTTACGTCGTGCACAGTCGCCTTCAGCATCAGGCCAAAGCGTATCAATAATTCGAGTGCGATTGACCTGGCGCCCTCCAAATGAAATCAGGGCTTTTAGCAAGTCAAAGGGTTTGCTATAGCCAGCACGGGTATAGGAAAGTTTCTGTTCACCAACCTGAACCGAGAATTCACCAAGGGTCGAAATCTTCACAGGTTTATCGACTTTAGTGTTGACATCAATCACGTCAGGTCTGTCCATCATTAATGTTTTCAGGCTCTGTTTTACGTAATCTTTCTCAATCCCTTGTTGATAAGACCAAACCAGTAAATCTTTTAACACCTGGTTATTCAGCAGTTTCAGGTTGGCGGTGCCTTGTTGTTTACACAATTTCAGTGCAATACCCATTGCCACCCTGGCCGTCTTTTTAACCCCCTTTTGCAACGCATAATGTGCTTCAAGCATTGCAATGATCGGCTGCTGTTGCTGGTTAACCATATGTTGTTTTGCATCCATTACCTTCGTATGCATCTTTCTATCCCCATCGTGTTGACTTGTTATGTTCTTTATTCATAATTAAATCTTAGTTTTTTGCGCCTTTTCCTGCTGTGAGAAAAGATCTGTACTCAATGTGAAATATTCACCTTTTGAAATATCCCAATTTTGTCATGCTGGATCCCGATCCGGGATCCAGAGATAGCAACTCAGTGTTGAATAAACGACCAATACGGTTTATGTAGCGACAGATAGGATATTGACTAAATCGCCTGGAATTAAGTGAAATAGGGCCATCCGTGGCACCCCTCATCACGTCCTTGAGGGAGATAATGTAAGCAATTTATAAGATGGAAACAGTGAAATAGTGGGGCTGGAAATGTGAAATATTCACATTCCTTGTCATCCTTGACTGGCCTGTCATCCTGAGCTTGATTCAGGATCCAGACATATTTAGTAATCTGGAAGGAAAGGGAAATGAAGGAAATAAAAAAACCGGCCTGAAGGCCGGTTTTTTTAGTTGCAATTTTTGTAACGCTTATAATATGCAGCCTGCTGGGTAACCAATCAGTCTGTCACCAGACGGATAACAAACCAACAACCAGAGCCACCAGCTGTTTCAGCAATTTCCTCTTTGATAGTGTATTTGCCTTAGTCAGCAGCGTATCCTGAGTAAAGGCCGCCTTAATACCTTCCTGGCATCAGGCTCTAAGACAGGTTTTAATTTCACTAAGCGCATAGGATGTTGTTGTCTTGATCTAACGATTGATTATTCCCAACACCATTCTTCTGCTTGGCCATCGCCACCAATTAAGGTGACACAACCCGATCCGCGAACAGTAAGCATATTAAACAGTTCACTGGTCAGCACGGTACCACCTATGCCAAGTCCTTTGCATTGGTTGGAACCAGGGCCAACTGAGCAAGGAGTTAGTTTTTCTCCATTTTCATTTACTGAGTTGACGCGACCATTACCATCAATTACCAGAGCTGCTCGGGCATTGCTTTGCTTCATAAATCCTGATATTTGGTCAGAAATCTTAACGGAACCTCGGGTATCAAGCACACCTAAGAACATTAAAACGATGATAAGAAGTAGTAATATATTTATAACATTTGGCCATGAGATTTTCATAGGTCTTCCTCCAGTTTATTATGTGTTGTATTTATTAATCTATATTGATATTAAGTTTTATTAGGTAGGTACGATTATGATTGAATCGGGGGTTGTTTTCCAGGCCGGTAAAAAAGTTGGTGTCCTGGTAATTAAATGCTTTGTCAGTAATATTATTCACGACCAGGCTGAGTATGCCTTTTCGTTTAGGTAAACGATAACCAAATTCATAATCCAGCACCCAGAAAGTATCACTATTATGTGTAACTAAAAGAGTTGGCAGGATTTGTGTGGGCTGTGCTACCCGTTGATCGACATAGGTTGCTGTGAGACCGGTAAATAATTGATTACTAGCAAAATATTTAATATTGAGGGGAATGCTTTTGGTGATGACTTCACTGGGTACGCTAACGGAACTAATCGATTGTATCTCTCGCTTGAATTCCTCAAACTCATAATTTGTTGTAAAACTGAATTTCTCATTGATCAACCAATGGAGATAAATGCGGCCAAGATATTCTTTAGCTTCATCTATTCGAACACTGCCGGAACTTAAAGTGGGAATATCGAGATCTCGTTGGACGACCTCTAACCCGACAGATAAATCTTTGTGTATCGTTGAGTCGATGGCTAAGCCGTAATTAGTTGCATCAGTTCCTAACGTGTCATCATAAAACTGATTAAAGCCAGCTACCTGAGTAGGTTCGATGGTTTGGTTGGAGGTTAGCGAACGTTTTAGGGTACGAAATGCGGCCGTACGTAATATGGTGTACTTTGTGATATCCCATTGTAATCCAACCTTACCATTTACTTGGTTGATGTTGATGATACCTCTATGATAATCGTCACCACTTAGGCCAAGTGTTAAATCTAGATCATTAAGATCAAGATAATTGTAGAAATAAGCATTGCTATGAGTTGCTAATATGTTTCCTACCGTCGTACCACCCCCTATGGGTATACCACCCGATGTAATAGTGACCACATCATTCTGAAACTGGTCTTGATGATAATCCCCCGCGCCAAGAATCATTTGATAGATATTTTTCTTTAAATTGTATTGTAGCTCCGCGCTTCGGGTACTAAAATCGCTATCCTGTGAGGATGTACTAATGACCGGCCCAAAGGGACCGACTGGGGACACCTGTTCAGATTCATCTCTGGAAAAGATGGTGTCCTGATGTGTAATGGACGCCAGCAAATGACTGTCTGCTGATAATTTGGCGTGATAGCCTGCACGATAGCTAGTCTCTTCCCGTGTCTCTCGGCGGTTAGTGGAAAAATCTGTGGGGTCAAAGTTCAGGCGCCGATCACCAAAGTCCTTCTCACTCTTTTTAAATTCAAACTGCAGGCTTTGATTGGGCGTGATGGCACTTTGCACGAACATATTGACGATGTCCTGCTTAAAGTCATTGTTTTCCCTAAAGCCCCCGGTCTGGTAATGGTATTGTCCCAGGCTGACGACGGTATCCTCAAACAATTGTGAATACACGACCTCATCACCGGTGGTTTGTTGATCTCCGGCTATGGCGCTGATATTCCAGGCCGAATTGTCGCGGACAAACAGGTTGTTGTATTCGTTAAAACCGGCCTGGCCTGGCCCGGCATTCGGTAGTGTGCCTGTGCTTGACTCACTTAAACTCGGAGGGATCAGATTTAAACTAACTGGTGATAACAACAGTGATTGCAGCGTTTCACTGGCGCGGGCAATCTCATGGCGATTGCGATCTTTTAAACTTTCAGCCAAAAAGCGGTGGGCTGAGGAGTTGGTAAAATCTTTATTTAATGAGTTGTAGGCCTCTATTTGTGCCAACGAATCAAAATTTAAATCCCGATAGACTTGTGCCAAACTTGCACTCCGTGCCGCTTCATCCTGATCCAGTTGCAAACTGGAACGATACACCGCTCTATTATCATTTAACTCAATCGATTTATTTAAATCCTCCAGTGCGCCAACCGGGTTGTTTTCAGTCTGCTTACGGATCGCATCATAGAAATACGGGGTGGGGTCATTTGGATCTAACTCCTTGGCCATCGCAAATTGTTCGGCATCCAGTGGTGCCCGTTTTTCTTCGTAATAGGCTTTGCCGAGGTAACTACGGATGATGGCGTTATTGGGATCCAGACTGGCAGCGATCTCGATCTCGCGACGACCGGCGGCGAGTTCATTTTTGCGAATCATCGCCAGACCTAAACCCAAATGTGGCAGTGGGTCACTTTGATCCAGTTCGATGGCGTTGCTAAAGGTGGTGCGCGCCTGGTCAATCTTGATTTGGGTTAAGTAGGCGTAGCCCAAAATGGTTTGGCTGCGGGCTATGCGGTTATCGAGCTCGCTGGCCTTCTTTGCAGAAGCTAGCGCCTTGCTCAATTCACCAACGGAGAGTTGCAGCTCGGCCAGTCGGGCCCAGGCGATGGCATTGTCGGCTGCTTTGTGGGTGGCCTGCTCGGCGCTACTCAGGGCCTGGTTCAGATCCAGCTGGGCTTGCCATGCATAGGACATGGCAATGTGGGGGGCGGCTGAATCCGGTGCTAATTGAATGGCCTCTTTTGCGAGTTTTAAGGCCTTGTCCCTGTCGTTGGCAACGATGGCAATGATGGCCTGTAATGCTTTGGCTTCGCCATTGTTATCCATGCCAGCCAATAGGGTCGTCGCTTCTTCAACGCGCCCATTATATAAGTGTGACGATGCTTGTTGCAGTGGGCTACCCTGTGCGTCGCTTTTAATGATGGGCGGAAAGTACAGGGCCCATTGTACGGTATCGCGGGGTTTGGCCAGCAGGATCTTCTCTGGGGCCTGACCTTTTTTTGCGATCGAGGATTCGTTTTGAACCAGGCGTACCTGGCCACTTGCGTTTTCGGTTAATACGATGCCTTCGAAGACAGTCACGGTGGTGTCCGTGTCGTTGACCGCGACGACAAATTCCGTGCCTTCAATCGCCGCATTGACGAACGGGGTGTTTACTTTCAGGCTGCGTGGTACCCGTGAAATGAAGTGGGCGATTCCTTTTACCAGCTCTAACAGAGACGGGCCGTCGGTTTCGATCTGGCTAAGGGTGATAACAGAGTATTGATCTAAGCGAATCAGGGTTTCGTTGCTTAGCACAATCGAGACGCGCGAATCTTTGCCGACCCGAATCTGGTCACCAGGACAATAGATCGCGTTGCGTGTGGCGGCGTGCCACTTTTGATCGGTCGTGCGTTTGGCCTCGACTTTGCCTTGCACCGCGACAATTTTTGCCGCCCCGATCTTAGATACTTTGGGATCACAGGGGGCTTTCTGCTCTGCACTCGCAATGTTGCTAGTCAGCAGGCCCCACGTACATAATACCAACACCCAAAAGAGACGCTTGCTCATTCTTTCGCAGCTCCATTAATTTATGTCGTCTGCGCATCCCATTTGGTCGCGTTACTTCTTTACGCGCGATTATTATTATTTCGTCCCGGCTAACATAGAACCCCCTGGGACGGGATGCCTCTGACACACATTTGGTACTCCTGCTTAGTTCCTCACTTTGGCTAACTTAAGCAGTTGTTCCCTATTTAATTTAATTATTATTAGTTTCCTGGTTTAGTTTCATAGTGATGTATGGGGGCATTCACTAATCGGCTGTTGTTCGAATTATAACCCACTTCATCTATGAAAGTGTTGGTAATTTTTAACAATTAAGACACAAATAAGTACGGCGCATAAGTTTGAAAGTTATTTGAATGATTTTTGGCTTTGCGCATAAAGCCTCATTTCTTTGTCAACACGATATAACCTTCAAAGTCCTGTGGGGGATGTTCCAGGTAGCGTTGACTGAGCTCAGCATAATAAATACTTGGACGATCATCTTTATTTGCATGAAAGCATTCGTAAGCGGCTGGCCAGTCTTGTGACTGAAATAGACTTAATCCCTGAGTAAAATGGTCTAAAACAGAGAGGTCAAAGTTTGACCGTTCCTGGAAATACAATTTATGGCCAAGTAATTCATAAAGGGTGGTCGGGCTTTGTTTACCCACGAGCTTAAACCGGCCTAGCTCTCGGCTGAGTAAATCGCGGGTGCCTGTTAATACGGCCTCAGAGACGATGATGCACGTCCCCAGAATTTTATTCACGCCCTCAATGCGTGAAGCGGTATTCACGATGTCACCAATAGCCCGATATTCATAGTGGTCTAATGCACCAACATGACCCATAACGATCTCACCACTATCCAGACCAAATCGTGTGGGTAAGGCCTGTTCCGGGTTTGTTTGATTAAATTGATTTATGGCCTGTTGTGCAGCCAGTGCAGCAAGACAGGCATGCTGATGGTGTTGTGCCCGATCGTTGCTAGACAAATGGTGGGGTGATTGACTGGCTGACGCCCAGATCGCCATGGCGGCATCACCGACCACATCCGAGACGATGCCATGGTTATCACGGATTGGTTTGAAGATCGTTTCATAATATTCGTTCATCAAGCGGTGTAAATTATCGGGTGTCAGTTTTTCAGAAAGTGTGGTGTACTGTTGTGCATCGGTGGCCATGACAATGCCATGCACCTTTTCACCAGGGCGAGTGACATGATCAACCCCCCTGGCAATCTGATCGACAACGTCAACCGGCAAGTGATAACCAAAGGCCTCGCGAATGTGTTGGCGTTCCTGTTGGAGCTGACGGTACTTCCATATAAAAGTTAACAGGCTGGCAAGCAGTAACTGGATCACGATGGGGGTCAGAAACGGTAGCCAAAAATAATGTTCGACAAAGCTGTAATACACAAGGCCACTATAGGTAAAGCCCAGAAGAAGGGTTATGGGGATTTGCAACAGCGCCGAGCCGAAACGTAGTAACAGGCTGATCAGCAGACCCCAGCCGATCAGAATAGCGATCTCCCAATAGCCGCTGGGAACGGTAATTGCATTTTGTTCCAGCAGGTTGGCAAAGGCGGTGGCAATGATCTCCACACCACTGATATCTGAGCCGCTGCTTTCTTCGGTAAATACCGTGTAAAAGCCATCCTTTTGTTCTGGCTGGAACTGTTCCGAAAAGCCAACGAACACGGCCTTGCCGTTGACATCAATCGATGGCTTATCGGGGTCGGATGATAATACCTTGTAATAGGGGATCGTGGTAATCGAACCAAAGTTACCATAAAAATTTAGATAGAGACTTTTAGGCGCGGTGTAAACATTGAGTAAGGCACGGAGTAATTTTATTTGTTTATCGCTATAGCCATGGTCGGCCTGTGCCAGTTTGTTTTTAATCTTTGTCGCAAGTTCAGGCTGTTGTGCGAACAGTTGTCGAAACTGGCTTGCTATGTCCTGGATGCCGAGGCCCTGGCTGTCCTGGTGTTGTATCGCATTTGCAATAGCATTAGCCCCGGTTGGGTCGAACATACTAATAAGCTCAATTAATTCTGCGTGTACGGAACGGGCATGAAGCTGCAACATGGCCACCGGCAGGGTTGGCATATCGCCCAGGCTACTTTTGTATAAGATAAAGTGATTAACCTTGGCGGGGACTTTGGGCAACGGAAAGGGTGCCAGCCCCCGGGCGCTTTGTGCCAGGACCGGGATCGGTGAGATTAATTTTTCAATCCGTCCCTGGGTGATGCCGGTTACTTTGTCTATGGCATCTTGCTGCCTTATATATTGGAACAACACCACGTTATTTGCCGTAGCTATGCCATTTGCAAAACGCCGGTTATCTTGCGGGTCGCGCTTTTCGTCGAAGATGATGTCAAAACCGATTGCGGTTGCCCCATGGGCGGCGAGCTGTTCGACCAGTTTGCCGTGATAGTAACGCGGCCATTTACGGGGTTTGGCCGGCAGTCCAAGTTTATGGGCCGAATTTTGGTCAATACTGATCACGGCAACATTCTTAGGCGCCGTTATCTCTCCCCGGAGTTTGAATAACCAGGGAAGCCCGATATCCTCTTCCAGCCAGCGGCCAAAGGGGCTGAGTGCACTGGCAAAACCTGCAACGATTACTAATAGTGCAACCAGTAGGCTACTGAATTGATTTGAGCTAAATCGGGCGGAGCTAAACAAGTAGTTAGAGTGTTGTCTTTGCATATTGTTGCGTAATGATTTTCATGGTCTTTGCGGGTATTCATGTGCCGACTTTCATGGCTGGTTTTTATGACAGCGACGGTCAAATCATATATCCTTGCCTACATAATAAATAGTTATATCAGGGATTTTATGTACTAATTGTAAGATCCCTTTCGGTGGAGATACCCTCTAATATTGTTTATTTGTGGGGCACGATGAGCTGGGTCGACAAGACACCGTCTGTCCTTAAAGTTCGTATCTGTATGCTTCGAAGAGTGCACGGATTGCATAGTGATGTTCGTTATATATTGTTAGTGACGTTAACGGGTTTGGTTACGGTTCACTGGAAAACGATTAATCGAGGTCAGACATGCTTAATCAGGTTTATATGTTCTCGGAGCTGGAACCGAGTGATGCTCGTCTGTTGACCGAGCATACTCACACGCGTACCTACCCGGCCAATTCTATCCTTATCAATGAAGGTGATCAGACCGATTCCCTGTATGTCATTCTCGAAGGTGAGGTCAAGGCCTATGCCAGTGATGAAAGTGGTAAAGAAGTGATCCTCAACATTCTTGGACCTGGCGAATACTTCGGTGAACTGGCGTTAGTCGATGACCAGCCGCGTTCAGCCTCTGTGATGACCCTGAAACCGACCAGGGCGATGATTATTTCCAAACAAAACTTCAAACAATGTCTGTCTGAAAATACTGAACTGGCATTTAATCTGATCCGTAATTTGACCCGGCAGGTGCGTGGCTTAACCGATAGCGTCAAGAACCTCGCCTTAATGGATGTCTATGGTCGTGTTGCCCGCACACTCCTTGACCTGGCCCACGATGTTGATGGCAAACAGGTCATCGAGCAAAAGCTCACCCATCAGGATATTGCCAATATGGTCGGTGCTTCCCGTGAAATGGTCAGTCGGATACTTAAAGATCTCAGCCGAGGCGGTTACATCACGACCGATAAAAAAAGTATTACTATTAACGAAAAATTACCAGCGGGTTGGTAAATCGTTGTCATTCCAGGCCCTTCCATATCGGGGTGTGCCACCAGGAAGAGTAAGGTTTCACAAAAAAAGCCAGGCCATCGTGAGATAAGCCCGGCTTTTTTATGCAGTTACCTGGGCTAGCTACAACCTTTCGGTCGAGGCAGCCCCGCGACCTTGTTGGCGCACTTGATCAGACCCGTAGGGAACAGTGAATAAATATACTTTTGGCTAGAACGATCCACACCAAACCTGTCTTTCATCATTTTCGAGAACTTGCGGGGTTCAGCAACCGCACCTGCATCGTGGAAGTGCTCACGTGCGGCTTTGATGATGTCCCAGTGTTCTTCAGTAAGCTCAGAAATTTGCTCATTCTTTGCGATTTCGGCGGCGAGCCCTTCGCTCCACTCGTCAAGATTTTCCAGCCAGCCCGCCTCGCTCAGTTTGATGGTTTGGCCGTTTACGACTGCTTCCATGGATAGTGACCTCAGATATTGTAGGTTAAAACTTGAGTAATTATATCAGGTATTATGCAAAAGGGGTATGGCAAGATAAAATTATAAATCCCCTATAAACAATAGGTTACTGGAATCGGACTTTCTCACGTATCACGTTTAATTCTAATAATACTCTGCTAATTTAATAGGGCAGCCTTATAACGGATATTCATAATAACCCCTTCATTCGTATTTTATTATTTACTAATGAAGCAGCTTTAACTTGATATAGGTCAATGTTTACGGGGGTCATGGTTGATAGTGTCTGCTTGTAGTGAGGTCTTTGTCACAAGAATTTAATAATCTCAATATCAATAATTTAAGAGAAAGAAACCAGGAGGCGACCACGTGAACAGGAAATATATTATCGCGATATCAGTCTTGATGAGTTTGCTGTTTTCGGCATGCTCCAAACAGGATGAGGATTCGCAGGCGACCGCGAATACTGGTGATAGCCAACCAGCGGCGAAAACTGAACCCATTAAAATAGATCCGGCATTAGCTTCACAGGGCAAGGCTATTTACCAACAGAACTGTGTTTTTTGCCACCAGCCGGATGCGATCGGTAAACCTGGATTTGCGCCATCGCTTACTAATCAGGAATTCCTTAGTGTTGCATCAGATAAGTTTATATTGGGGACGATTCGTGATGGTCGTGCCGGTACGGGTATGCCACCCTTTTCACATCTGGGACGTAAGCAGGTTGAGGCCATTGTTGCGTTTCTTAGATCACATGCCAAGCGTAGCAACATTTCAGCGCAAGTCGATGCCCAACCACACAGTCAGGGTGACGAACGCCTTGGCAGATTCTGGTTTGATTCCATTTGCGCGACCTGCCATGGACCGAATGGTGATGGTTATATCGCGGGTGGTACCGGCACCGCGATTGGTAAAGCTGCTTTCCTGGATAAAGTGACGGATGGTTTTATTCGAACCACGATCAAACAAGGTCGTACTAATACCCGCATGATTGGTTACTCTGGTCCAGCAGCGATGGCTGCGTTAAGCGATCGCGATATCGACGACATCATTGCCTATCTTCGCACGGTACCGAGTAAATAGATCGTTAAGCCTTTAGTTCAGCAAACATTAACACTGACAAGAATTAGAAAGGAAGAAATCATTATGAAACGTTTTAAAATGTCACGACGGGATTTTTTAAAAAGTAGCAGTTTCATCACAGGCGCTGCCACGGGTGCGAGTTTAATGGTTGGCAATAACCCGGAGCTGGAGGCGGCACCTGCTGCAGATGTCGCAGAAAAAGTGGACCGCAAAAC
>ENA-ORDP01000520-ORDP01000520.1-marine-sediment-metagenome-genome-assembly--contig:-NODE-520-length-24894-cov-34.723056_pt1 | contig 24894 bp, 20 predicted proteins | sample MGYA00248627_ERZ508539 | MGnify/ENA primary metagenome ERZ508539 (study PRJEB26208, sample SAMN05571518) | marine sediment metagenome | biome: deep sea; feature: Hydrothermal vent; material... | reverse complement strand
AAGTAGAGTAGGGACACTGCTCACTTAACCACTTAAGGAAGTGCTGATCAATTCGTCATACCGGCCTTCGCCGGTATGACGAATTGATCAGAGTTACCCTGGAGATTATGTGTCATCCTTTCTTTGGCAGTTGCCTCTGAGCAACTTCGGCCAGCGTTTCCAGCCGAATAAGTCGCCACACCGATATTGTGTTTTAGCCGCTATTTCGGCGGCGGTTCCGGTTTGCCCCCGTCCCTGGTCAGAATAAAGTTTTGCAGCGCGGAGCCGCAATAAAATTCGGGTGAATGAACGTTCCCGCGATAGTTAATAACGTTCAAGGACATAACGGATTTCCTTATGAAACCAAGTATTTTGCGTAATCTCCTGATTGGATTTGTGTCTTTCGGTCTCGTGGTGGGGGGTATTTTCCCCTTTTTCGCGGACTTCTTCGTGGAATGGGGGGAAGACATGTTTGGCTGGTTTGTGGCTGGTTGCCTGGTTGCCGGTGCGGGTATCGGGGTAGCCAACTACTGGCTGGTGAAGGTGATCCTGCTGAATCGCCTGCAGCGTATTTCAGAAATCGCGAATGCCATCAGTCAGAACGATATCTCCCATGAGTGTCAGATGCAGAGCGACGACATGATTGGCGAAATCGTTGACGCCTTCAATCAAATGGCAGCAAATCTCAGGGATATGATCGGTCAGATCAGCGGTTCAACCACCCAGCTGGCAGCCGCAGCGGAACAGACTACGGCGATTACCGATGAAACCAGCCGTGGTGTACACAAACAGCAGGCGGAGATCGACAGTATCGCCGCAGCAATGGACGAGATGACCAGCACAGTGCAGGAAGTTGCGCGTAATGCTGCAGATGCTTCCAGTGCGGCGGATTCGGCGAATACCGAATCCAGGAATGGCGCGCTGGTAGCGACGGAGGCCATTGGTGGCATCGACGCGCTGCAAGCCCAGGTGGATTCCGCGGCCCAGGTTATACGTGACCTGGAGAAGGAGAGCGAGCACATTGGTTCAGTGCTGGACGTGATTCGTGGTATTGCGGAACAGACCAACCTGCTGGCGTTGAATGCAGCGATTGAAGCGGCGCGTGCCGGTGAACAGGGTCGTGGTTTTGCGGTGGTGGCCGACGAAGTGCGTACGCTTGCCAGCCGTACCCAGCAGTCCACACAGGAAATTCAGGACATGATCACGCGCCTGCAGGATGGCACAGGGAATGCTGTGAAAGTGATGGAAGGTGCGCAGAGCATGGCGCAGGAGAGTTCGGATCTGGTAGAGAAGGCGGCAGAGTCATTGGCGATGATTGCCGGCTCGATATCCGCCATAAACGACATGAATACCACGATCGCCAGCGCAGCCGAGGAACAGAGCGCCGTGGCGTCGGAAATGCAGTCCAATATGAACAACATCCGCGAGGTGGCGGACCGTTCTTCTGAAGGTGCGCAACAGACTGCTCAGGCCAGTGAGGAGCTGGCGCGTCTGGCGGCCGAGCAGCAGTTATTGATGGCAAAGTTCACGATGTAGGCTGGTTTTGTCGGTTAAGGCCGACCCCGGGACATATCAGGCCAGACGGATAACCGCCTGGCCTTTTTTGTGTCACTTACCTCCTTTGGGAGGGGTAAAACGCATGCAAAAGGGTGAGCAGTCCTGTATTGTTCCACCCGATCAAATATTTTTATTGGCTCGCAAAAATCCCGAGGGGCGCTGTTCGGCGCTTTTTTACATAAACAAGGGTTCGTCATCATGGCAGATCGGAGATTGCAGGTTTTCCATACCGTTGCACGCCTGCTGAGTTTTACCAAGGCGGCGGAAGCACTGCACATGACCCAGCCGGCAGTCACCTTCCAGGTGCGCCAGCTTGAGGAGCAGTTTAATACGCGCCTGTTTGATCGCACGCATAACCGCATCAGCCTGACCGAAGCCGGCAAGCGCGTATACGAGTACGCACATCGTATTTTCGAGTTGTATTCAGAGATGGACAGCGCTGTGCGCGAAATGACCGGTGATATCAGCGGCGTGCTGATGATCGGCGCCAGCACCACCATCGCCGAGTACATGCTGCCGTCACTGCTTGGAGATTTCAAATTGAAATACCCGGATGTCAACGTGCAGCTCAAGGTGTCGAATTCGGACGGCATCGTACACATGGTGGAAAATAATGTCATCGACCTGGGTGTTGTCGAGTCGCCGGTTCTGAACAAGAACCTGGTAGTGGAAGTTTGCCGGATGGATCAGCTGGTCGGCGTGGTCTCCCCCAAGCACCCATTGGCAGAACATGGCACAGTGAATCTTGAAACCCTGCTTGAGCATCCCTACATTTGTCGTGAAGAAGGCTCCGGTACCCGCGAAGTTATTGCGGAGCACATGAATAAACTGGGTATTCATGAAAGTCAGATGCACCTTACCATGGAGCTGGGTAGCCCGGAATCGATCAAGGGTGCCGTTGAAGCGGGCATGGGTGTTGCGATTATTTCATTCGCAACCATCCAGAAAGAACTGAAACTGGGTACGCTGGTAGCATTGACGCTGGAACCGAAGCTTGAAAGACCGTTTTCGTTTGTCCACCAGAAGCAGAAGTTCCGCCACCGGGCGATGGATGAGCTGCTCGAATTCGCGCGAAGTTACTGCAAATCGCACCCCAGAGTTGTATAACGCCGGGCATGGATCAGCCACAGCAAGAGAAAATACTCAGCCTGATTGAGCGATTGTCACCCGCTGATCGTGACGCTGTCACCGGCTTTGCCGAGTTTCTGCTCAGCCGCGCGGGTACCTCTGTGATCACGTCACCGCCGATGCCTGCAACCCCTGTCGAAGTCCCTGAACCGGATTTTATACCGCGCCCGGATGGGGAGCGTGTGGTTGCTGCCGTAAAACGTCTCTCCAAAATCTATTTCATGCTGGGTAAATCAACGATGCTGGGGGCAACTTCCGACCTTATTACGCAGCACATTATGCAGGGGCGAGAGGCAGCCGGGGTTATAGACGAACTGGAGAAGATATTTGCCGATCAGTACAAGATACTGAAAGAAGGTGGTGAAGACTGATGGATGTCGTACGGCAGTGGTTCCGCCGCTTTGCATCCGATCCACAGGCCGTGATACTCGCACTGGTATTGCTGGTGGGTTTCGTGGTGATACTCACTATGGGCCGCATGCTGGCGCCGGTACTGGCGGCACTGGTTTTGTCCTATCTGCTGGAAGGGATTGTTACCAAAATGCAGCAGCGTGGCATGCCACGGTTTGGCGCTGTCAGTCTGGTGTTTACCCTGTTCCTGGTATTCCTGTTGTTTTCTTTACTGGGTCTGTTTCCACGACTGTCGTACCAGGTGACCCAGCTGGTACATCAGCTGCCCAATATTATTGGTACGGGGCAGGAAGCCATCATGCGCTTGCCGGAGCGCTATCCCGACCTGATTAGCCAGGCGCAGGTGCAGGATCTTATCTACGCCATCCGTGCCGAGCTGGGCAGGCTCGGGCAGAGCGCGGTTACGCTTTCGATGGCCTCCGTCGTTGGTGTAATAACCCTGCTGGTTTACCTTATCCTGGTGCCGGTTCTGGTGTTTTTCTTCCTTAAGGACAAGACGCGTATCATCGACTGGTTCAAAGTCCATTTACCGCGTGACCGGGCACTGACAGCGCGGGTGTGGCGGGAGGTGAATGCCCAGATTGCCAACTACGTGCGTGGCAAGATCTGGGAGATCATGATTGTCGGTACCGTGTCCTATATCACCTTCCTGGTGATGGGGCTGCAATACTCTGTGTTGCTGGCTACGCTGGTAGGGTTGTCAGTGGTGATTCCCTATATCGGTGCCGCTGCCGTAACCCTGCCGATTGCCGCGATTGCCTTTTTCCAGTGGGGCTGGAGTGCAGACTTCGGCTACATCCTGTTTGCTTATGGCGTAATCCAGGCGCTGGACGGTAATGTGCTGGTGCCGCTGTTATTCTCCGAGGTGGTGAATCTGCACCCGGTAGCTATCATTATTGCGGTACTGGTATTCGGCGGGCTGTGGGGGTTCTGGGGCGTATTTTTTGCCATCCCGCTGGCGACGCTGGTGCAGGCGGTGATCAGGTCATGGCCGGACGCCCGGCAGCAATTGCCGCTACCGCAAGCACCCCTGTCTTCGGGACATTCTGGTTAACACGTGTGTAGGAGCGCCGGCCTTCGGCGCGATGGTTATGCGGGGTTTTTCGCGGTCAGGAGACCGCTCCTACAACGTATCGGACGCGTAGTCGGCCAGCCGCGAGCGTTCACCGCGTGTCAGAATGATGTGGCCGCTGTGCGCCCATTTCCTGAAGCGGTCGACGACATAGGTGAGACCGGAACTGGTTTCCGTTATGTAAGGTGTATCGATCTGCGCAACATTGCCCAGGCAAATGACCTTGGTGCCCGGGCCGGCACGTGTCACCAGGGTTTTCATTTGCTTGGGTGTCAGGTTCTGCGCTTCGTCCAGGATCAGGTATTTGTTCAGGAACGTGCGGCCACGCATGAAATTCATGGAACGGATTTTGATGCGGTTGGTGAGCAGATCATTAGTCACTGCACGGCCCCAGTCGCCACCCACATCGGAGCGTGTCAGGACTTCCAGATTGTCCATGAGTGCGCCCATCCAGGGGGTCATTTTTTCTTCCTCGGTGCCCGGGAGGAAACCGATGTCTTCACCCACCGGCACCGTGACGCGCGTCATGATGATTTCCTTGTAGCGGTTTTCTTCCAGCGTCTGGGTGAGGCCGGCGGCCAGCGCCAGCAACGTCTTGCCGGTGCCTGCTGTACCGACCAGACTGACGAAATCAACGTCCGGGTCCATGAGCAGGTTGAGTGCGAAATTCTGCTCCCGGTTGCGCGCGCTGATGCCCCACACCGTGTGTTTTGAACCGCGGTAGTCGATAGCCGTTTCCAGCACGGCGGAATCATTACCGACTTCGCGCACCAGAGCCTCGAAGCCCTGTTCCTCCGGCAGGTAGACGCATTCGTTGCAGTTCCAGGATTCAACCAGCGGCCCACTTACCCGGTAGTAGTTGCGCCCGTCTTTCTGCCAGGATTCCAGCGTATCGCTGTGTTCCTGCCAGAATTCTCCAGGTAGTTCGCTGGCACCGGAAAACAGCAGGTTGACATCTTCCAGTACCTGGTCGTTGTAATAGTCCTCCGCATGAATGCCGAGTACCGCAGCTTTGATGCGCAGATTAATATCCTTGGAGACCAGTGTAACCGTGGTATCGGCGTGTTCAGCCTGCAATGCCAGCGTCGTGCCAAGGATGTTGTTATCCGACCTGTTGCCCGGCAGGGCCTCAGGCAGTGAAATTTTCAGGGTGCGGGTCTGGAAGAACAGACGGCCGTAATTCCCGGTGTCTGCGCCTTCTATTATCCCGCGGGTGTTGAGCGGAATGCCTCGTTCGATATCGGCAACGCTGGATTCAGACATCAGCTGGTCAAGAAAACGGCTGACCTGGCGTACGTTGCGCGCCACCTCGGACATGCCTTTTTTACCCGCGTCCATTTCCTCAAGCACAACCATGGGCAGATAGACGTTGTGTTCCTTGAAATGGAACAGCGCCGTGGGGTCGTGCATCAGCACGTTGGTATCAAGGACAAAGAGCCGTTTGGACAATATGTCAGTTTGAATCATTGGAGACCGGGGTTACCCTTTGAGCGGTTCGATCACGGCATCAAGATTCAACTGGTCACAGAATTCCAGGAATTCCTCGCGCAAGGTGGCGATATGGGTATCTGCGGGGACATCCAGGCACATGTGCACCGCAAACATCATGGTACCGGTGTGGGCGGCGGCGTAGCTGGTGGTGGACAGATCCTGGATATTGATGCTGCGCCGGGAGAAAAAATTCGCCAGGTTATGCACGATGCCGGGATGGTCGAGTGCAACCACATCAACGGCGTAGGGCAGGAACTTGCCGGTGCGCTGTTTGGTTTCAGTACGCTTGACACTCAGCGACATGCCGAGCTTTTGCTCGATCTGGCCGACCTGGTCTTCCAGTCTGGCGAGTTTGTTCCAGTTGCCGGAGACCAGCAGCAACACCGAGAATTCGCCGCCCAGCACCATCATGCGGCTGTCCGCGATATTACAACCGCTGTCCAGAATCCAGCCGGAAAGCTGATCAACCAGGCCCGGGCGGTCTTCGCCAAGGGCAGCGATAACCAACTGTTCAGTCATGAGGGCAGCCTACCACTATTCCAGTTCTACGGCACGCAGTTGCGCGGCGGCCTCTTCCGGGCTGATGGTGCTGACGAACAGGCCGGAGCCGAGTTCGAAGCCGGTGGGGATGCTGGTACGGGGGCAGATTTCCAGATGCCAGTGGTAGCTGTCGTGGCAGTTCGAAAACTCGTTACTGTGCGGAATGGAATGCAGGAAGAAATTGTACTGCGCACCCCCGATAACGGCATCCAGGCGGGCCATCGAGTGCTTCAGTACGCGAGCCAGATCTTCGCGTTCCGTGTCGCTGATGTTGGCAAAATCACTGCTGTGTTGCAGGGGCAGAATATGCACTTCCCATTCGTAGCGGCTGGCGAAGGGTTTGATGGCGACAAAGTGTTCTCCGCGTTCGATCACATACTGGCCGACGTTGAATTTGCGCCGTACCGAGCCGGATTCGCGGTCGTAGATGGTGGCTTCAAAGGTCAGCGCCTCGTCGATCAGCGAACAGAAAATACACTGGCGGTTTTTTTCGAAGTAGTGGCGGCTGTGTATCACTTCGTTGTAGACGTTTTCCGGCACTACCGGCATGGCGATGACCTGGCTGTGGGTATGCGGGATGCTGGCGCCGGCGGCGGGGCCGAAATTCTTGAACACCAGCACGTACTGGATCCGTTCGTCGGCTGCGTACAGCGCGCGCACCCGGTCCCGATACATGCCGATCAGGCGTACCAGGTGTGCTTCCGACATGTCCTGGATGGCAATACCGTGCTCCTGATGATCGATAATGACTTCGTGACGCCCGTACCCGTCGATAGCCTGCTGCAGCCCGAACACCAGGTTGGAGGCGTTGCTGTCATCGCCCAGCACCGGGTACAGGTTCTCTACCACCCGTACTTCCCAGTTGTCGGCATCCGGTGAGGCCGCCACGGTCGGCGGGGTCATATCCTCATTGCCGGTACAGAACGGGCATCGATCCACGTGTTTTCGGGTGTCGCGGGGCGCAGGGGCCTCGTCCTTGCGCGGGCGCGTGCCACGCGCAGTGGAAACCAGCACCGATTCACTGGGCACAATGGGGTTGATGCGGATTTCTCTGATGCTGTCGGATGGTTCGGTCATGGCGGGTCTGTATTCCGGTTTGGCGCTGGTGCGAATTATCGCCGCTGGTGCGGTAATGAACACAAGGGACTCCTGAGGTAAGCATTAACTGGGCTAATCGGGGACCTGGAATGGGTGCTCGGGGCCGGCCGGCTTGTCACCGGCGGGCCGGAAACGTACCATGCGCCTTACTTTTTTGCGGAGAGCTTCATGTTTCACGGCAGTATGGTAGCGCTGGTCACGCCGATGCGCGATGACGGTGCAATAGACCAGGACAGCCTGGAAGCGCTCGTTGATTTCCATATCGGGGCCGGCACCGACGCCATTGTCGCGGTGGGCACCACCGGTGAGTCAGCGACCCTGAACGAAAAAGAGCACTGTGACCTGCTGCGCCGCATTGTTGCCATGGCGGCCGGGCGGATACCGGTGATCGCCGGTACCGGCGCCAATTCCACGCAGGAGGCGATTGATTTAACCCGCTGCGGTTTGCAGGCAGGCGCGGATGCCTGTCTGTTGGTGACACCTTATTACAACAAACCGACCCAGGAAGGCCTGTACCAGCATTACAAGGCGATCGCCGAAGCCGTGCCAATTCCGCAGATCCTGTACAACGTGCCAGGCCGTACGGTTTGCGATCTGTTGCCGGAAACGGTGCAGCGACTGGCACCAATTTCCAATATTATCGGACTCAAGGATGCCACCGGTGATCTGCAACGAGGTCGACAGATCATCGCCGGCTGCGGTGATCGTCTGGACCTGTACAGCGGCGATGATGCCACAGCCATGGAATTGATCCTGCTGGGCGCAAAGGGCGATATTTCCGTTACCGCCAATGTGGCACCCGAAGCCATGCACGACATGTGCGCCGCAGCGCTGGCCGGGGATCGCGCGCGCGCGGAGCAGATCGACCAGCGCCTGCGTGCCTTGCACAGAGAGCTGTTCATCGAGTCCAGCCCCATCCCGGTAAAATGGGCATTACATGAAATGCAACTGATCCCGCCCGGTATACGCTTACCGCTGACTCCCCTTGCTGACACGTGCCATGAGCCGGTTCGGAATGCCCTGCGGCAGGCCGGTGTACTCGAGGCTGCAGATGCCTGAATTGAAAAATACTGAAGCCCCGTTCATGCGCAGATTTTTATTCACAGGCCGGTTACTGCTGGTGGTGGTTGTGTTGCAGCTGACAACAGCATGCAGTTTTCTGAACAAGGTGTTTCCGGACCGAAGCAAGGAGTATAAAAAGGCCGAACCAACCCGGCCGCTGGATGTCCCACCGGATCTGACTACCACCCCGGTTACCGATGCGCTGATTGTGCCGAGCGGATCAACCACGCTTTCGGGTTATACCGGTGCGCGCGAGACGCTGGCAAAAGGTGGTGGCGGGGCCAGCCCGGTATTACCCAGCCAGGAGTCTTTGCGGTTCGAGCGAGAGCGGGACCGGGCCTGGTTGGTGGTGCAAGGCGAACCGGCTGCCGTGTGGCCCGAAGCCAGGGAGTTCTGGCTGGAAAACGGGTTTTTCATCATGCTGGAAGACCCGGCAGTGGGGATTTTGCAGACAGACTGGGTCGAGAATACCGAGGCTATACCCGAAGGCCTGATTCGCGGGTTAATCAGCCGTGTTATCCCCAATGCGTATTCATCAGCCTTTCGAGACCGCTATCGTATGCGTCTGGAGCGTGGTGAAGAGTCCGGTACCACGGAAATATTTATCAGCCACCAGGGTATTCAAGAGGTGGTCACGGATGAAAACGACGGGGGGACCATTACATGGGAACCCCGCCCCAGTGATCCGGGACTGGAATCGGTCATGCTCAAACGCATGATGATCTTTCTCGGTGTTGAGCCAGAGCAGGCCAAACAGCTCGTAGCTGAGAAAAAAGCTGCGCCGGACCGTGCCGAACTGACACAGAAGGATTCGGAACAGGCTGTGTTGTTATTGCACGAGAACTATTCGAAGGCGTGGCGTAATGTCGGTATTGTGCTGGACCGTATCGACTTTGCCGTTGAGGATCGGGACCGTCTGCAAGGTCTCTACTATGTACGTTACAACGATCCATTGAAAGGGCGGGAGGATAAAGGGCTATTGTCCAAACTTGCGTTCTGGTCCAGCAATGACGACAGGCAGGTTGAGCACTTGCAGATCAAGCTGACCGACGATGGTACCAATACGCGTGTGGTGGTGTTAAACAGCAAGGGCGAACATGAGACGTCGGTGACGGCCGTGCGCATCCTGACGCTTTTGTTCAACGAATTGAAATAGCGTATGCGTTTCGCGTCCCTGGGCAGTGGCAGCAAGGGCAATGCTACGCTGGTAGAGGCCGGTGCGACACGCGTACTGGTCGATTGTGGTTTTTCCTGCACAGAAACAGAAAAACGTCTGGCCAGGCTGTCACTGGAACCGGGCGACCTGAGCGCTATTCTGGTAACCCACGAACACGGTGATCACATTTCCGGGGTTGCACGTTTGTCGCGACGCTATCAATTACCGGTGTGGATGACGGCGGGTACCGAGGCGGCGCATAAAGGTGGAGCGGTCGCCGCCTGGCACTGTTTCAATGGCCACCGGAATTTCAGTATCGGCGAACTCGGTATCGAGCCGTTTCCGGTGCCGCACGATGCACGGGAACCCTGCCAGTTCGTATTTTCCGACGGGGAAAAGCGCCTGGGCCTGCTGACCGATGTCGGCAGCATCACCTCGCATATTGTGCAGGCGCTGCTGAATCTGGATGCCATTATCCTGGAATGCAACCACGATCCGGATATGCTGGCTACCGGCCCGTACCCACCCGTCCTCAAACAGCGCGTGGGTGGGTCTTTCGGACATCTCAGCAACCAGCAGGCCGCCGATCTGCTGGCGCGTATCGACACCGATCGCCTGCAACACCTGGTGATTGCCCACCTGAGCGAGAAAAATAACCATCCCGGGCTGCCGCGCGCCCTGTTATCCGAGGTGCTCGATTGCCGCACCGAGGATATCCTGGTGGCTGACCAACCCGATGGTTTGTCCTGGATGAGCCTGAATTAGCCCGGTTTGTGTAAGGGTGGTGGGGTCAAGATCCTTCTCAAACTGCCAATAGATATCTAGGGAACCTCTGATCAATTCCTTTACCGTCATCCCGGCGCAGGCCGGGATCCAGTGTTTTCAATGACCTGGATTCCGGCATACGCCGGAATGACGAATTATTCAGAGGTTCCCTAGACAGGCCAGTGATTGGCCGGAGGGTGCATTCCGCGAGCGGACAGCCAGGGTTTTTTGAAGGGATATCAAGGGAGAATCAGTGAATTTTCGACGTCTTTCAGATTTACCGGTGCGCCAGAAGGTATGGGGTGCATTCGGCATCCTGCTGGTATTGATGGTCGTGCTATCCGCCATCTCCTGGCGTAGCCTGTCCCAGGTTAGTGACGATCTCACCCTGGTGGTGGAAAAACTGCAACCCACCATGCTGGCTTCCCAGGACCTGTCCCAGTCTCTGGCGCAGGCCTCCTCGGCGCTCGGTCTGTACCTGCTGGAAGGGGAAGAAAGTAATCGCGCAATTTACCGGGAGTCGCTGGAAACTGTCGATCTGGCTATGTCGCATCTGGAACAAGTGCTGTCGGAGCACCCGGATGCGTCCTTACAGGCATCGATGCAGAATCTTCACAGCCTGGTCGAGCGCTTTAAATCCTACGAAAAGACAATGATCGGTCTGGTCGATGATCCGGTCAGCAATTTTGCAGGCCTGTCTTTCGCTGGGCAGTACCTGAACCCGGTCAGCCAGCAGATGCTACAGCTCAGTGGCGAGATGATAATGAGCGAATTCGAGGAAGACGTCAGCCAGTCGCGCCGCGAACTGCTTAACGAAATTCACGAACTGCGCTATGCCTGGGCCAACGTAATGAACGGTGTGCGTGGCTACATCGCGTTCCGTGGCGAGCGTGCGCTGAACGAAATCGGCCTGTATATGCAGGAGACCGATGAAAGAATTAAAAAGATTGCCGCGTTCAAAGACGAATTGACCTTCGAACAGGAAGAGGGTCTGGCGGGCTTTATCGAACTCAAGCAACAGTTTGTCAGTAGTTTTGCCAAGCTGCGCGCTATCGAGGAGGCCGGGAAGTGGCGTACCGATATTCAGCTGATCCGTGACGAAATCGGTCCGTTGCTGAATCAGCTCGACGGCGAGCTGGATACGTTGGTGGAACAGCAGCGCAGTCTTGCGGTTGCTACCAGCACGTCTTTGCTGACCAGCCTGGACCAGGATTCGACCTTTATCAGCGCCCTGCTGTTGGCCGGTTTGCTGGTTGGCGTATTGGTGTCCCTGCTGGCCAGTAACCAGATTGTGACACCGATCCTGCGTCTCAGGGAAATCCTGGAGGGGATGGCCCGGGGAGAGGGAGACCTGACCCAGCGCGTGAAGCTGGCCTCCGGCGACGAGCTCGGACAGGCATCCGGTTTCTTCAACCAGATGATGGCCGGTTTGCAGGAAATGGTCATCGAAATCGTCGCAGAAGCGCGCCAGGTCGAGCAGGGTGCTGAACAGTCCAGCGAACGCGTGGCAGCAGTACAGGCCAATGTGACGGAGAGTGCCGAGCGCACCCGCAACACGGCGGCCGCCACCGAACAGATGTCCGCCACCAGCGCCGAGATCGCACGCAATGCCGAGACCGCCGCGGGCGAGGCCGAGAAAGCGCGCACACAGGCCCGGGACGGGAGAAATGCCATGCAGCAGGTGGCGGAAAAAGCCCAGACCATGGAAGCGCAGATTGGCCGGCTACAGGAGAGTGTCGACGCTATCGAGGCCAAGGGCCGCTCCATGCATAAAGTCATCGGGGTAATTAACGAGATCGCCGATCAGACCAACCTGCTGGCGCTGAATGCAGCGATCGAAGCGGCCCGTGCCGGTGAGGCCGGCCGTGGTTTTGCCGTGGTGGCCGACGAAGTGCGTCAGCTGGCTTCCAAAACCCAACACTCTACCGCACAGATTCGCACGCTGCTGGATGACAACCGCCATTCCAACCAGGCGCTGGTATCATCAATGGAACAGGTGGCGGAAGCAACCGGTACCATGCGCGAATCCGTGGACGACACCGAGCACGTGATCCAGCTCATGTCGGAAAATGTGGAAACGATGAACGAAATGGTCGAACAGATTGCACACGCCGCGCGTGAACAGTCGCAGACCAGCGGGGAAATCGCCCACAACGTGGATGTGATGTCGAGCAAGGAAGCCGAGAACGCCGAGTGGATGAAGGCCGGCAGCGAGGATCTCGAAGAGTTGACCCGCACTTCGGCGCGTCTGAACAAGGTTGTCGGGCATTTCAAAGTCTGATTCGCTGTACCCCCTTTAAGCCATCCAGTATCATCGCGGGCTTTCTTTGACCGAGAAAGTTCATGTTGCAATTGCTCGGCGCACCAGCCTTTTCTGCCTTTCGTAGCCAGGAATTGCGGGAGCGTATCTGCGGACTCGCTCCGGCCGTCAGTGAGCTGAGTGCTCGTTTCATGCACTTTGTCGACCTCGAACAGTCGCTGTCTCGTGACGGGCATGAGGTGTTGTTGCAGTTGCTGGGTGTTAAGGGGACAGGTGTTAAGGGGACAGATTTGAAATCTGTCCCCGGTCAGGCGCAGGCCCAGGGCCTCGATCAGGTTTCGCTGTGGGTGGTGCCGCGCATCGGCACTATCTCCCCCTGGTCGAGCAAGGCCACTGACATAGCACATAACTGCGGCCTGGCAGTGGTGCGGCGTATAGAGCGCGGCGTTCGTTTCGATCTGACCCTGGCGCAGGGTGCCCGGCTGGATGCAGCGGCGTACAACGCCATACTGCCATTACTGCACGACCGCATGACCGAATCGGTACTGGACGATGAGCAGAACGTGCAGCTGATATTCCGCCAGGCAGAACCGGGGCCATTGGTCAGCGTAGACATCCTGGGTACCGGGCGCGTGGCACTTGAGCGGGCCGACGTTGAGCTGGGGCTGGCATTGTCAGGCGATGAGATCGACTACCTGCTGGACAGCTTCACGGCGCTGGGCCGCAATCCCAACGATATCGAACTGATGATGTTCGCGCAGGCCAATTCAGAACACTGCCGGCACAAGATATTCAATGCCAGCTGGGTTATTGATGGCAAGGCACAGGACACTACGCTGTTCAACATGATCCGCGCCAGTCATGCAGCCAGCCCTGAGGGTGTCCTCTCCGCCTATCACGATAACGCAGCGGTCATCGAAGGGCACCGGGTCAAACGCTTTATGCCTGACGCGCAGACCGGTGAGTACCGTGCCAGTGCGGAAGATGTGCACATCCAGATCAAGGTGGAGACGCATAACCATCCGACCGCCATTTCACCTTTCCCGGGAGCCGCTACCGGATCCGGCGGCGAAATCCGCGACGAGGGTGCCACCGGGCGTGGTGCCAAACCCAAGGCCGGGTTGTGCGGGTTTTCGGTATCCAACCTGCGTATCCCGGATTACCTTCAGCCGTGGGAAACCGACCATGGCAAGCCGGGGCGCATTGCGTCCGCGCTGGACATCATGGTCGAGGCACCGCTCGGCGCTGCCGCCTTCAACAACGAATTCGGTCGCCCCAACCTGTGCGGCTATTTCCGTACCTTCGAGGAGCGGGTGCCGGGACCGGCCGGCGTCGAGCTGCGCGGTTATCACAAGCCCATTATGATCGCCGGCGGCTACGGCAACATTCGTGCTGAGCATATCGACAAACTGGACATTCCGGCCGGTGCCCAGATTGTTGTGCTGGGTGGCCCGGCGATGCTGATCGGCCTGGGCGGCGGCGCCGCGTCCTCGATGTCCAGCGGTACCCGTTGCGAAAATCTCGATTTTGCATCGGTACAGCGCGGTAACCCGGAAATGCAGCGGCGCTGTCAGGAGGTCATCGATCGCTGCTGGGAAAAAGGCGCTGATAATCCGATCCTGTCTCTTCACGATGTCGGCGCCGGCGGTATTTCCAACGCGCTGCCGGAACTGGTCAATGATGCCGGCCGCGGTGGTGCTTTTGAGCTGCGCGCTGTTCCTAACGATGAACCCGGCATGTCGCCCATGCAGATCTGGTGTAACGAATCCCAGGAGCGTTACGTGCTGGCAGTGCTTGCAGAGCGGATGGATGAGTTCCAGGCGCTGTGCGAACGAGAGCGCTGCCCGTTCGAGGTGCTCGGCGAAGCGACACAAGAACGACAGCTGGTGCTGGGCGATGGTTATTTCGATAACACGCCCATCGATCTGCCCATGTCACTGTTGCTGGGTAAGCCACCCAAGATGCTGCGTGATGTTCACCATCGCACCTTTAACAAACCGGAGCTGGAGCTGCCTTCTGATTTGAAGGAGATGGCGCACCGGGTGCTGCGCCTGCCGACCGTTGCCGGCAAGCAGTTCCTGATTACCATCGGTGATCGTTCTGTCACCGGGCAGGTTACACGCGACCAGATGGTCGGACCCTGGCAGGTGCCGGTCGCCGATGTGGCCGTCACCTGTTCGGACTACCAGGGCTATCGTGGTGAAGCCATGGCGCTGGGCGAGCGACCGCCGCTGGCGCTGGTCGAGCCGGCGGCATCGGGGCGTATGGCGGTGGCCGAGGCAATTACCAATATCGCTGCAGCGCGCATCAATGCGCTGTCTGATATTCGGCTGTCGGCCAACTGGATGGCGCCCGCCGGTCATCCTGGAGAGGATGCCGGCCTGTTTGATACGGTGCGTGCAGTGGGCACCGAGCTGTGCCCGCGGCTGGGCATTGCTATCCCGGTTGGCAAGGATTCGCTGTCGATGAAAACGGTGTGGCAGGAGGATGGTGTGGACCATTCGGTTACCGGGCCGCTGTCAGTCATCATAACGGGATTTGCCCCCGTCGTGGATGTGCGTCAGACACTCACTCCGCGGCTACGGTCTGATTGTGGCGACACGGATCTGCTGCTGATCGACCTCGGCAAGGGGCACAACCGCATGGCCGGATCGGCACTGGCCCAGGTTTACAAGCAGGTCGGGCATCATGCTCCCGATCTGGATGACCCGGATGCTTTGAAAGCTTTTTTCGCTACCATTCAGGACTTAAACCAGAGCGGACTGTTGCTCGCCTATCACGATCGATCCGACGGCGGGTTGTTCGCCACGCTCTGCGAAATGAGTTTTGCCGGTCACTGCGGGCTTGAAGTACAGCTGGATGATCTGGGTGATGATCAGCGCGCCGCCCTGTTCAGTGAAGAACTGGGTGCCGTCGTGCAGGTGAAACATTGTGATACCGATACGGTGCTGGAAACCCTGCGCGAGTCGGGTCTTGGCAAACACAGTCACGTTATCGGCACCCTGCGTGACGACGACCGCGTTGTTTTTTCCTACGCACGTAAACCGGTGTTTGATGAAAAGCGTGTCGACCTGCACCGGGCCTGGTCGGAGACCAGTTACCGGATGCAGTCGCTGCGTGACAATGCCGAGTGTGCGGAACAGGAATTTGCCGCGTTGCTGGACAGCGATGATCCCGGCACACAGCCAGTCATTACTTTTGATATCGAAGAGAACCCGGCCGCGCCGATGATCGCTACCGGTGTCCGGCCCAGGGTTGCGATCCTGCGCGAACAGGGCGTCAACGGTCAGCTGGAAATGGCGGCGGCTTTTGATGCGGCCGGTTTCGACTGCCGTGATGTACACATGAGCGATGTCATTGCCGGCCGCACCGATCTGAGTGGGTTCAGCGGGCTGGCTGCCTGTGGTGGATTTTCCTATGGTGACGTCCTCGGCGCCGGCCAGGGCTGGGCAAAATCCATTCTGTTCAACGCCGGTGCGCGTGATGCATTCAGTGCGTTCTTTGAACGCGCAGACAGCTGGGGGCTGGGTGTGTGTAATGGTTGCCAGATGATGTCGGGTCTGAAAGATATTATTCCCGGCACTTCGCACTGGCCACGTTTTGTGCGTAATACATCCGAGCAGTTTGAAGCACGCTTCTCCATGGTCGAAGTCGTGTCGTCGCCATCGCTGTTGCTTGAAGGTATGGCAGGTTCCCGCTTGCCAATTTCTGTGGCACACGGTGAAGGGCGGGCGGCATTCGATCATCCCGATGGCGCACAGCAGGCGCTCGATCAGAACCTGGTTACCCTGCGCTTTATCGACAATTACGGCGCAGTAACCGGGCAGTACCCCCAAAACCCCAATGGTTCCCCGCTGGGTATTACCGGCCTGACCACCGACGACGGCCGCTTCACCATTACCATGCCGCACCCCGAACGCGTATTCCGTACCGTACAGAATTCCTGGCACCCCGATGCCTGGGGTGAAGACGGCCCCTGGATGCGTATGTTCCGTAACGCCCGCAAGCAGGTGGGTTAACGGGCGATGCTGTAGGAGCGCCGCCCTTCGGCGCGATAGGTTGGGTTACCGACAATCGCGCCGAAGGACGGCGCTCCTACAGGCGGGGCTGTGATCGATTCGTGATGAACAGGGCGCCGTAACTCCTCTATACTGGTTCCAGGACTCCGGTCGACGGTCGGGTTTTCTCCGTACGCGGGGAACCCTGGGCCGGGTACGCAGTCTCATATTTTTACCAGAACAGGACGGGATTGTGCTGATTAAAATCGCAACGGACCTTAACGAGTCCGACGTTACGCCCTGCGAGATCTATCAGCAGCGGCGCCGGTTCCTGCAATCCGGTATCGCTATTGCCGGTGCAGCGATTGGCGGTTCTTTACTGAGCCCTGACGTTTCGGCTGCACTGCAACTCGGAAAGATAACGCCAGGTCCGTTCAGTACCGACGAGGAGAAAACGCCGCTCGATGACGTAACCAGCTATAACAACTTCTATGAGTTTGGCGTCGACAAGTCAGACCCGGCACGGTATGCCCACAAACTGGTAACCGATCCCTGGTCAGTGTCAATCAGCGGCGAAGTGGGTCGGCCCGGCACCTATACGCTGGAAGACATTCTCAAGCCGCATGCGCTGGAAGAACGTATTTATCGTTTGCGCTGTGTGGAAGGCTGGTCAATGGTTATTCCCTGGGTCGGTTTTCCGCTCGCGGATCTGCTCAAACGTTTCGAGCCGACCTCGAAGGCAAAATTCGTCGAGTTCGAAACCCTGGTTGACAAAAAACAAATGCCCGGCCAGCGCCGCCGCGTGCTGGACTGGCCATACCGCGAGGGTCTGCGCATAGACGAAGCCATGAACCCGCTGACGCTGATAGCGGTCGGGTTGTATGGAGATGTGCTGCCCAACCAGAACGGCGCGCCGATCCGCCTTGTGGTGCCGTGGAAGTACGGGTTCAAGAGTATCAAGTCCATTGTCAGGATACGTTTGCGCGGAACGCAGCCGACCAGCTCCTGGACTCAATCCGCACCGCGGGAATACGGTTTCTATTCCAACGTGAACCCGGGTGTGTCACACCCACGCTGGAGCCAGAAACGCGAACGGCGTATCGGTGAATGGCGCAAACGCAAGACGCTGATGTTCAACGGCTACCAGGAGCAGGTCGCTTCACTCTATGCGGGCATGGACCTGAAGAAGTACTACTGATATGCAAAAACGCTGGTTAAAACCGCTGGTCTTTATTGTCTGTCTGCTGCCATTGATTATTCTGGGCTGGCAGCTGTATACCGGTCAGCTTGGCGCCAACCCTATCGACGAAGTGGCGGACAGCACCGGCGAATGGAGCTTGCGATTTTTACTGATTACACTGATGGCGACGCCGCTAAAGCGCCTGTTTGGCTGGGCCTGGGCGATCCGTGTGCGCCGCATGCTGGGACTGTACGCGTTTTTCTATGCCGGTCTGCACCTGTTTACCTACCTGTGGCTGGACCAGTTCTTCGACTGGGGAGAGATCTGGCTGGATATTCTGGAACGGCCTTTCATTACCGTGGGCATGCTGGCCTTCGTACTGTTACTGCCGCTGGCAATAACATCCAATAAATTCATGGTGCGCCGGATGCGGCGGAGCTGGAAACAGCTGCACCAGCTGGCCTATGTTATCCCGGCGCTGGGTGTATTGCATTTCTGGTGGCTGGTAAAGGCAGATGTGCTTGAGCCGCTGGTGTACGGCGTGGCGCTTGTTCTATTACTGGGCTCCAGGATCAGCGCAGGCATTGCGGTAAAAAATGCTACGCGTGAGGGTTGTGCACCCTGACGTACTTCGGTGCTTTATTCGTCGAGTGGTTTAACCGTTTTCCAGCGCGTTGTGGATTTTCCTTGCAACACTGCCCAAAGGTACCACATCGTCCACGCAACCCAGCCCCACGGCTACCCCCGGCATCCCCCAAACGACACTGGTTTTTTCATCCTGGGCAATGGTATGGGAGCCGGTTTCCTTCATTTCCTGCATCCCTTTGGCGCCATCGGCACCCATGCCCGTCAGAATAACGCCAATTGCGTTGGGACCGATATTCTGTGCCACGGAACGGAACATGACATCGACACTGGGCCGGTGGCGATTGACGGGTGGCCCGTCGCTCAGCCGGCAGCGAAATCTTGCGCCATCACGAACCACCAGCAGGTGGCGGTCACCGGGTGCGATATAGGCGTGCCCCGGCACAATCTGCTCGCCGTCTCCGGCCTCGCTAACGTTCATCTGTGAACAACGATTCATGCGCTCCGCAAACGGTTTGCTGAAAGCTTCCGGGATATGCTGGGTAATGACCATAGCCGGGCTATCGGCCGGCATGACTTCGAGCACCTCACGGATGGCTTCGGTACCCCCTGTGGACGCACCCAGCGCAATTAATTGATCGGTGGTTTTAAAATGCCCGGGTTTTATTGTCGGCAATACAGCATCCGCACCGTGCCGCTCGGAAACGGGCTTCAGCTCACGCACACGCGCGTTTGAGGCCACTTTGATTTTGGCGATAATTTCCTCGGCGTAATCACCGAGTGTATGAGCAATATCCACAGTCGGTTTGGACACAAAATCAACGGCACCCAGTTCCAGCGCATCCAGGGTGATCTCGCTGCCTTTTTGCGTCAGCGTCGACACCATCACGACCGGCATGGGTCGCAGGCGCATCAAATTGCGCAGGAAAGTCACACCATCCATTCTGGGCATTTCAACGTCCAGGGTCAGAACGTCCGGATTCAGCTGCTTGATCTTGTCTCTTGCCATAAAGGGATCATGCGCTACGCCGACCACTTCGATCATGGGATCCTGCTGAAGCATTTCAGTCAGCATATTCCGTATCAGCGCTGAATCATCCACCACAAGGACACGGATTTTTCTGTTAGAAAAGTTCGACATCGCCCTCGATCTTCTGGTGGCTGATACGATCCTGGTAAACGCGTTCCTCGTTGGCGACAGCCTGGCCGCCTAATTTCTTGACCCGCACCTTGCCGGTCGCCGGGAAATACACCACGCGGCGGGGCGAGGTGCCGCCCAGGCAGGAACCTGAGATTTCCAGGCCCTCGTTGTGCAGATACTCTTCTGCAAAGCGGATATTCTTGCCGCCAATATCGGCTGTCATATTGGCAATCACACGGCCGCCACCCGCCAGCTTGACTTCCAGGTTCTCGCGCCGTCCGCCGGCCTTGATAATTTCGTTGATTAACTGCTCCATGGCAAACGACCCGTAGCGCGCCGCTGTTGAGGTGCACACCGCATCATCTGAAGCGCCGCCGGCGACTTCCGGAAGCATGAAATGATTCATCCCGCCGATGCCGGATACCCGATCCCGAATGCAGGCCGAAACACAGGATCCCAGCGCAGTGATCACCGCTTCGTCGCTCCGTGTCACGTAAAACTCGCCCGGCAGAATCTTCGCCGCAAAGGTATGGTTGGCCCGGTCCCAATAACGTCGAATATGCTCGAACCCCCGTAAAACCGGTGGTTGCTGGAGTCCATCGGGTGCTCTAACCAAATGTTGCATGCGTGCTCCTAACGAACCTTGCGGTAAATGGTCTGACCGATAAGCTCGAAACGGTCGGACAGATTATGCATGGATTCTGAATGACCGAGAAATAAATACCCGCCATCGGCAAGATAATCGGCATAGCGATCAAATAATTTGCGCTGCGTCGGTTTGTCAAAGTAGATCACCACGTTGCGGCAGAAAATCAGGTCAAAGGGACCGCGCATCGGCCATGACTGCATCAGATTAAGTTGCTTGAAAGTAATCAATGTCTGCAATGACGTATCGACCTGGACTTTATCGCCCGTAGTATGAAACCACTTTTTTGCCCGCGACCGGGAAAGACCGGCAATGCGTTCACCGGTATACCGACCCTGTCCGGCAGTTGCTACCACGTTGGAATCCAGGTCGGTCGCCAGAATTCTTATGTCCCAGCCGACACAGGAAGACATCACTTCGCGCACCACGATGGCCATCGAATGCGGCTCTTCGCCGGTTGAACAGCCCGCGGACCAGCATCGAATACGATGGTCGCGGCCATGCTTGCGCATCGCTTCAGGCAATGCCGTATTAGCCAGGAAATCGAAGTGATGCGGCTCGCGGAAAAAGGCTGTCAGGTTAGTGGTCAGCGCATTAATAAAATGCACCATTTCAGCCTCACCCTGTTCAGACTTCAGAAAGGATAAATACTGATCAAAGCTGCTCAGGTGCAGTGCACGCAGCCGGCGCGTCAAACGCCCGTATACCAGATCCAGTTTACCGTCGTTCAACGATATACCGGTGTGCCGGTACAACATTTTACGGGCCGTTTCAAAATTCGAGTCCGTAAAATGAAATTCCCGCCCACTCTTTTGCCGGGGTATGGCTGACATGCTGCCCATATCGATCAGGAGGCCGCTTCCGGCCTTCTATCCCAGCACGCGATTTACAGTGGAGAGTAACTGATCCGGGTTGAAGGGTTTCACGATCCAGCCAGTGGCGCCGGCGGCCTTGCCTTCCTGCTTTTTATCGGAACCCGATTCCGTGGTTAACATCAGTAGCGGGGTGAATTTATAACTGGGCAGTGTGCGGAGTTGCTTGATCAAAGTAAGACCATCCATTTTCGGCATGTTTACATCGGAAATCACCAGATTGAAGCTGCTTTTTTTTGCCAGCTCCAGCGCCTCTACACCATCCGCCGCTTCTGTAACATCGTGGCCTGCCTGCTTGAGGGTGAAGCTGACCATTTGCCGCATTGAGTTGGAGTCATCGACTGCCAGTATTGTCGCCATGACGTTTGTCCCTTCCTGATTTGAGTTCCTGACCGAAATAACGGCACCATCCCCCCCGACTTAAATCCTGAACCGGCTCAAGTAAGCAAGGCGCTCGTACGATAACAGGAGAGCGGTTTGTCAATACTATTAATTACCGGACAAACGGCAGGTATAAAAGGACTTTATCAAATATGGCCTCGCTTGATGAAACCGTAAAGCGCCTTGAGCATGAAAAGCAGGTTTTACTCGAAACCGGCAGCATGCTGGTCTCGGAACTGGACCCGAACAAACTGCTCTCGCGGGTCGCGGAAAAAACACAGCAGTTGATCAAGGCCAAAACCATCCTCATCCCCCTGGTCAGTGAAGAGCTCTCCAGCTATACCTATGTCGCTGGTTGTGGTGAAAATGCGGATGAAATCGTTGGTGAAAGCATGCCGATAGATACCGGCATTTGCGGCTGGGTGTGGAAGCATAAACGTTCGTGGTGGCATGGCGTACTGGACGATCTCGAACCCCATGAGCGTACTAAATGGGAAAAAGAGGCCGGCACTGTGATCCTGGTTCCTCTGATCGGCAAAAAACATTTCTGGGGCGGCATTGCGGGCATTAACAAGGAGGGCGCAGACGAATTTAGCAAAGCTGATCTTGACCTGTTAACCCTGTTGGCACAACAGGTCGCTATCGCCATTGAAAACGCCTATCTGTTCAATGGTCTGGAAGCCACTGTCGCCAGGCGCACCCGGCAGCTGGAACAGGCTCGCAGCCAGGCCGAATCCGCGAGCAGGATGAAATCCGAATTCCTGGCCACCATGAGCCATGAAATCCGTACTCCGCTAACGGCTATCATCGGCTTTGGCGAATCCATGCTGGACGGCGGCCAGACCGTGGAAGAACGCCGCGAAGCAGTCCGTATCATTATTTGTAGTGGCAAACACCTGTCACGGCTGATTAACGATATTCTTGATCTCTCAAAAATCGAGGCGAATCAAATTACTGTAGAATCGGTGGCCCTGTCACCGTTCGATATGCTGAAAGAGGTAGACAATCTGGTCTCGATACAGGCTGCAGGCAAGGAACTGGACTTTAAAATTAATTACAACTGGCCACTGCCCGGCCGCATTATGAGCGATCCGCTACGGCTCAAACAAGTTCTGCTTAACGTCTGCAGCAACGCGGTCAAATTCACCGGCCAGGGCAGTATCAGTGTATCCGTCAGCTGTGACGCTGAAGCAGAACAAATGCAATTTGTTATATCCGATACCGGTATCGGAATAACCCCCGAACAACAAACGCGTCTATTCATGCAGTTCAGCCAGGCGGACGTTTCCACTATCCGTAAATATGGGGGTACCGGCCTGGGACTGTATATTTCCAGGCAACTGGCTGAAAAACTCGGCGGTACTCTCACGGTCGAAAGCAAGGCCGGGGAAGGCAGCCATTTTACACTGGCTATCGCCACTGGCCCGTTAGAGGATGTCGAATGGATTGAAGCAACAGACAAGGTCAAAGAAGCCGAAACAGAATCCGGCCCGATAATAAACCAGTTGACGGGCCACATTCTGCTCGCGGAAGACACTGAATTCAATCAACAGCTCATCACCCACCTGATCAAGCGAACCGGTTGTGCAGTCACGGTGGTCGAAAATGGCCGGCAGGCTGTGGGAAAGGCGCTCTCCGGCGATTACGATTTGCTGTTAATGGATATGCGAATGCCCGTTATGGATGGACTCGAGGCTACACAGAAATTGCGTGAACAAGGCTATTCCGGGCCGATTGTCGCACTCACCGCCAACGCCATGACCCGGGATGTAGAACATTACCTGGCAGCAGGCTGCGATGCATTTCTTGCCAAACCAATCGAACGGCAGCAATTCTATAAAGTTCTCGATACCTACCTGCAGGAAGCAGAAACCATGATCGATGGCTCACCCATAACAACACAGTGTGGCAACCTGGAACGGTCAGAAAGCTAAACAAGGTCTGATCAATCCGTCATGCCGGCGAAGCATGTGCCGGACTTGATCCGGTAGCCGGCATCCAGCGCATTGAGATGAATTATCAGCGCTTCACCTTCAGCCCGCTCCTACGGGGAAAATCTTCGTCATTTTGTATAAAATTTCAGTGGTAAGGTACTAAACCAGAGTTCCCGAATGGTGTTTCGTTTCCAAACGCTCCAATGCCTCGCGTACACGACTGAATTCGGCTGGCAGGGTGACAATCTGCTTTGCCAGGCTGTCCGCTTTTCCGTCCCGCGCCCATTGTTCCAGTTCCTCGGCCATGGCCGACAGGGTCGTGGCTCCGATCGCAGCGCTGCTGGACTTGAGGCTGTGCGCCAGGCGTTGGACCTCCTTGAGGTCCGCTTCGGCAAGCCGTTTCGGCATCTGTTCAAGGCATGCTGCGGCGCCCTCTATATAAGTTGAAATCAACTCCGCGAAGTCTTCACCCATGGTGGCACGCAGGCTGTCGAACGTAGTGGCATCAATCGACGCTCCCCTCTTTGACTCCGTGTCTGGCAACCAGCGTTGCAATACCACCGTAAATTCGTCAAGGCTGAACGGTTTGCTGAGAAAATCATCCATGCCGGCTGCCTGACATCTTTCCCGGTCGGATTCCTGCACGTTAGCCGTAAAGGCGATAATTGGAATACGCTCTCCCTGCTCCTGCGCACGAATTTGACGGGTCGCCTGATAGCCGTCCATCTCCGGCATCCGACAATCCATCAGGATCAGATCGTAGTTGCTGTGGGCAGCGCTTTGTATGGCTTCTAACCCGTTGCTGGCAACTTCCGTATCGAGGCCAAACCGGCTTAGCATAGCCAGAGCCACCTTCTGGTTGGTCGGATCGTCTTCAACCAACAGGACATGCCCGCGTAATTGAGCAACTTGCGGGTGCTCACATTTCGCCCTGGCAGGAGGGTTGTGGGCCAAGGTCACAGGAAGCGGTTCGGGCTCCCCGGCAATCGGCAAGCTGATACGGAACCAGAACATTGAGCCATCACCCGGTTCACTGTCCAGGCCGATCTTGCCACCCATCAGGGTGACGATTTTCCTGCAAATGGCCAGACCCAGCCCGGTGCCGCCAAACTTATGGCTGTCAGGCCCCGTCATACGGGTGAAGGAATCGAACAATCCGCCCCGGTCTCCGGCGGCGATACCGATGCCGGTATCATGGACCTTAAAACACAGTTCCGCCCGCTCCGGCCCGCGCGCTTCGCAGTTAACAGCGAGCAGGACATGTCCCTGCCCGGTAAACTTGACGGCATTGCCGACCAGATTCATCAACACCTGGCGAATGCGTCCCGCATCGCCGACCAGGTGGCGTGGACAGTCCGGAGCATAGTGGAAAAGAATTTCCACACCCTTGTCCCGGGCCTTGACCGCCAGCAGCCGGGTCACATCAAGGCCGCACCGTTCGAGATCAAAGGCAATGGCATTCAGCTTCATTTTCTGTGCCTCGATCATGGAGAAGTCGAGGATATCGTCGATAATTGCCAGCAAGGCGCACCCCGAGCGATTGATCGTGTCCAGATACTCATATTGTTCCGGATTCAGTTCGGTTTCGGCCAGCAGCTGTGCCATGCCCAATATGCCGTTCATGGGGGTACGGATTTC
>ENA-ORDP01000519-ORDP01000519.1-marine-sediment-metagenome-genome-assembly--contig:-NODE-519-length-24900-cov-3.044838_pt1 | contig 24900 bp, 20 predicted proteins | sample MGYA00248627_ERZ508539 | MGnify/ENA primary metagenome ERZ508539 (study PRJEB26208, sample SAMN05571518) | marine sediment metagenome | biome: deep sea; feature: Hydrothermal vent; material... | reverse complement strand
ATTCTCCCAGGTGATCGGGTCACAGTCGAGTTGTCTCCTTATGATCTGTCAAGAGGACGGATCACCTATCGATTTAAATAAAAGGAAAGATTATGAAAGTAAGAGCCAGTGTGAAACCAATATGCGATAAATGCAAAGTGATACGTCGAAAAGGGGTGGTCAGGATTATTTGTGAAAACCCTAAACATAAACAGAGACAAAAATAACAGATTAGAGGGATGATATGGCAAGAATTGCAGGAGTCGATTTGCCCAGCGGTAAACGGATTGAGATAGCATTAACCTATATCTTTGGGATCGGAAGGTCTCGATCCAGAAAAGTTCTTCTGGATACTGGATTTGATCGGAATCGTAAGACAAAAGATCTCACTGAAGACGAAGTCTTAAAGCTTAGAGATTATATTGAAAAGAACTTTAAGGTGGAAGGGGAGTTAAGAACAGAGGTCTCCTTAAACTTGAAGCGATTAATGGATATAGGCTGCTATCGAGGTTTGAGACATAGAAGAGGCTTACCCGTACGTGGCCAAAGGACGAGTACGAACGCGAGAACCCGTAAGGGAAAGAAACAAGCCATTGGCGGCAAAAGGAAATAATCACTAGGAGCATGTTTTGGCGACACCTAAGAAAAAAGGTAAAAAGAAAAAAGAGAAGAAGAATATAGAAAGAGGGATTGTTCATATACAAGCCACCTTTAATAATACGATTGTAACGATCACAGATGTTAACGGGAATACTATAGCCTCTGTCAGTGCAGGGAGCTTGAACTTTAGGGGGGCGAGAAAAAGCACTCCCTATGCGGCCCAAATCACATCAGAAACATGTACTAAAAAGGCTATGGAACATGGTCTTAGAACAGTGGAAGTCCAGGTGAAAGGGCCTGGAGTCGGTCGAGAATCAGCTATCCGTGCGTTGCAGGGAGCTGGACTCAGGATTACAGTTATAAAAGACGTGACGCCCATCCCCCACAATGGATGCCGACCGCCTAAACGAAGAAGAGTATAAATAATAGAGGATTAAATGGGTAGATATTTAGGACCAGTTTGTCGATTATGCCGCCGAGAAGGACTACAACTCTTTCTCAAAGGGAATCGATGTTTATCGCCAAAATGCGCTGTTGTCAAAAGAAAATCGCCTCCTGGAGTTCGGGGCAAAAAGCGAATGGCAAAGATATCAGACTATGGAACAGAACTTCGCGAAAAGCAAAAAGTTAAAAGAATGTATGGGCTTGGCGAAAAGCAGTTTTTTAATACCTTTGTCAAGGCTGAGAACAAGGTTGGGAAAACAGGGGATAACTTGATTGTGGCTTTGGAAAAGAGACTGGATAATATTGTATTCAAGTCACACTTTGCAGCCTCCCGCTTTCAGTCCAGACAACTGATCAATCATGGGCATTTCCGTGTCAATGGGCAAAAAGTAAATATCCCTTCTTACGCCATAAAAGCTGGCGATGTGATTGAAGCAAGACCTAAAAGTAAAAATCTTTCGATCATACGTGAGAGCCTGAAAAACATCTCCCGAAAAGGACTACCAAGCTGGATAGAAGTGGATGAAAATGAAGTGAAATCTAAAATCCTTGCCGTCCCAGTCCGTGAGGATATCCAGCTTCCAGCTAATGAACAGCTTATTGTTGAGTTTTATTCCAAATAATATAGGGTAAGTACATTAATTACCAGGTGAAATCATGGCTCATAAAAACTTGCTGAGAGACTTTAAACGACCCAAGAACATTATCTTTGAACACGAAGAGGTGAGTCCATTTTATGGACGTTTTGTGGCGGCTCCCTTTGAGAGAGGATTTGGAGTGACTATTGCCAACTCTATTCGGCGGACCCTTCTATCGTCTATTCAAGGCTATGCGATTACAGCGATGAGAGTAGAGTATATCAATGATGAAGGTAAGAATGCTTTACTGTCCAATGAATTCGAAAGCATTCACGGGGTTTTTGAAGATACGGTTCAAGTTGTTCAGAATCTAAAGAGAGTGAGGCTGAAACTCCTTGATGAGACGGAGAGTCGAGCAATATTTGTCAAGAAAAACGGTGAGGGGACTTTTAAGGCAGGAGATCTTGAAATTGATGCGAATATCCAGATTTTAAACCCGGATCAACACATTGCCACACTCAATGAAGACGCTTCATTATTTATCGAATTGCAACTCGATTTGGGCCGAGGCTATGTGGCGGCTGAGAGAAATCTGGCTTATATCGAATCGATTGGAACTGTCCCTATTGATGCGATCTTCACACCGGTACAAAAGGTCAATTTTCGTATTGAGGATACCAGAGTGGGTCAACGTACGGATTATGACAAGTTCGTATTGGAAGTGTGGACCGATGGGACCATTACTCCAGATGATGCTGTGGCGGATGCCTCCAAGATCTTAAAGGAACATTTTACTTGTTTCATCAATTTTGAGGAAGAAGAAGAAGTTGAGGAAGAAGCTGAAGATCCTGAAGAAGAAAGAATGAGAGCCGTGCTGAAGACAGCGATTGAGGAGTTAGAGCTATCCGTTCGCTCTTCTAATTGCCTTCGAGTGGCTGGAATCAAGTGTATTGGCGATCTAGTGATCAAAAACGAAGAAGAAATCACTAAAATCAAGAATCTTGGGAAGAAGTCCATCACGGAAATACAGAATAAATTATCGTCCTTGGGACTCGGTTTTGGGCTGAAGAACTTAAGCCATTTAACAAAGTCCAAAATCATATAACTTAGGAATATGCAATGAAACATAGAATAGATGGGAGAAAATTAAAAAGAAACGCCCCACATCGTAAGGCCATGCTGGCAAATATGGCCACATCATTACTCAAACATGAACGTATCCAAACAACGGAAGCTAAAGCTAAAGAACTGAGACGCTATGTTGAGCCGCTGATCACACGATCCAAGGTCAATTCTCTTCATAATAAACGTGAGATATTAAAGAAAATATCGGATCGAAAGATCGTTATTAAGTTGTTTGAAAACATCGCTTTGCGTTACGCCAACCGTCCAGGTGGGTATACACGAATCATCCATTTGGCGCGTAAACGTAGTGGTGATAATAGCCGTATGGTATTGATTGAATTGGTCGAAGAAGCACTCTATACAGGTCAGGCAGAAAAAGAAACCAGTTCCAGGACTGAAGAAACCAAGACTCAATCGGTTGAGACAGCTAAATCTCCAAAAGAGGAAAGTCCAGTAGAAGCTGAAAGCCCTTCCACCAAAGTAGAAAGCTCGCCTGAGACTTCTGAAACAGTAGAAGCCAAATCGCCTGACACTGAGGTTGTCGAACCAACTGAAGATGAGGATAAAAAAGAAAAAGACTAGCATGAAACGTTAGATTGTTGGTGGATTTTGCCCCATCTTACCCTATCTATGAAAACTAATTATCTCGATGAACATCTCATTCTTAAGTTGAGTCAAATACCTATTAAGCCTCTTTCATTGGCTGAAGGCCTATTTAAAGGGCGGCATCGATCAAAAAGATCCGGCGAAGAGGTTGAGTTTAAAGAGTTCAGGCCCTATATCCAAGGGGATGATTTAAAGAAGATAGACTGGAAACGATCTGCCCGACAAGAAAACTACTTTGTTAAAGAGATGGAAGATGAACTGAACTACAAAGTTCATTTTATAATAGATCAAAGCTCTTCTATGAATCAAGCCAGCAAAGGCCTGCTGTCAAAGATTGAATATTCCAAGTTTTTGGTGGCCGCTTTAGCTTATCTCTTTGTTAAACAGGGAGATCAGGTTCAAGTGAGTTCCTTTTCCAATCGATTCAACTCTATTTTTAAATTAAGTAATAACATACAGAAAATGTCCCTTCTGGTAGAAAGCTTAAACAGCCTAAGCACCAAGGGATCAAGCGACTTCTATTCTCTAATCGGCAATGCCCGACCCCTTCGCTCCAACAAGATGATCCTTTTCCTTTTATCTGATCTAATCTGTGACCCTAACATTCTCTATGCTTGTCTCTCAAAACTTTCATCCCCAAGAGTTAAAATCATCCTTTTCCACCTTCTAAGCCCTGATGAGTTGGACTTTCCCTTTAAGGGAGAAGTCAATTTCATTGATCCAGAAAGCAATGACACATTCTCCTGTAACGCGGGGCAAATAAGGGCCAAGTTCAAAGCCCAATGGGAGAGATTCTGCAATGATCTTCGCTTCTGGACACAAAAATGGGATATGGAGTACAAGAGCTTTAATACCAACATTCACTACTCGGAGAACCTTTTAGACTTCATTAAATCCTACCACTTAAAGCCATGAACTTTTTATTCCCTTTGCTACTCATTGGATCAGTTCTCGCCCTTTTACCCCTAATCCTCCAGATATTCCAGCGATTCAGAAAGAAGAAGATATTATTTTCACCTATCTTCCTCTTCAGGGAAGAAATGAAGCAGGCCAACCAGTCCATCAAAATAAAGAACAATATCCTGCTTTTGCTGAGAGTCCTATTGGTATTATTGATCGTTATCATTATGGCGAAACCTATGACCAGCGATGAATACAGGTTCCTTGAGGATGAGAAAGCCCGAGAGAACATCGTATTGATCCTTCTGGATAATACAAAAAGCATGGGACTAGTGTCACAAGATAAAACTCTCTTTCAAAGGGCTTTGAGCCAATTGAAAATGTATATAAGTGAATTGCCCCTCCAGAACCCTGTGATCATTGAAGAGTTGGCCACAGAACCCTCCTATCCTATCAAATTATTGGATAGTAAAGCAAAAATAATCAGCCGCTTAGGTTTTATTCGCCTAAGTTCTGCTAAAATCCCTTTCCCGGACCGATTAAATCAGTTATTTAAAGAACTTGAAAAGGAAAGACTCCTCTCAAAAGCCTTAAAATTATTGTTTCGGCAAATGGACCGGAAAAAGAAGGAATGGTTCATACGACTAGCTGAGATGGCTGAGAAGAGAAAGAACTCTAAACTCCAAGTGATTATGGGATCCTTAAAACATGTATCTAATAGCAAGTCTCTTCTTGATACTTTGTTTGACGCAACTGCAAAGGATGGTCTTTTCTTTGAAGCCCTTGAATTACTTTATGAGACAATCAAAACTGGAGAGGATATTCCAAAAGTCCTTGAAGCCCTGGCTAAGATAGACTCAAGTAATAAGATAAAATCTATCCTCTCAGACAAGGATCGCTTATTGCTTTTCAGGGAAATGAAAGCAAAGGATTGGCTTGGAAAGCGATTCAAGAGATTAATCCATGATATGAAGGATGAAAAAGAGATTAAAAGGGTGAGGGAAATAATAGCCCATGCCACAAAGGAAAGAAACCTGAAGGAAATCATCATATTCTCTGATTTCCAAAAGAGTGAGTGGGAAAAGGTCCAATTCCCAAAATCTATTCGACTCACACTCGCTAAATCAAGTGATCAACACCCTGCCAATCTGGGTATATTAAAGGTTCAAACGGATCAGGATATACAATTAGCCCATCAGGGAGGGGATCTGAAGGTCACCATCAAGAATTATGGGCTTCACTCGGCAAAAGCCACCTTATCTGTATTTCTTGGCGATCAGCTGAAGCATGAGAAACAAATCGCCCTTGAGCCCAATGAAGAAAAAACCATTCCCTTCAATGTGGTCAGTCAAACGGATCAATGGGTTTTTGGTGAAGTCAGACTGCTAGACGCAAGAGATGAGTATAATGAAGACAATCACCAGGATTTCAGTCTTTATATAAAAAAGAGAATTAATATATTATTTCTTAAGCATAAAGATTTTCCAGTCAGCAACAAGTCGATCATGTGGAGTATCCAATCTGCTTATAAGACAGCTCTAAGCAGTATCCGCTTTTACGATAAGCTTGGGGAGACAAGTCAATATGACTTTATCATTATAAATCGTGTGAGCCAACTGAAGAAGGAGGAAGTCCGGTTAATACAATCCCATATAGGAAGAGGGATTCCAGTGTTTATCCTCTTAAATCAAAGGGATGAAGCCTATCGGGTTAGAGCCATTTTTGATAAACTTGGTCTGACTGAAGGGATTAATATTATTAAAAAGAAGAGTTTTAAAAACAGGCTATCTATGGGGGTTTCTCCTAAACTTAATCCAGAACATGGCTTTTATAAGCTCGTCCTGTCAGATCAAAGGGCTGAAAAGAATCAAAGAAGTACTATTCAATGGAAAGTAGTGCTTAAGAGTGTTTTTGATGTGAGATTTAATAAAAACCAGTATCATTCTCTTCTTAAGGGAGGGGGGGAGGATATTCTGATACAATCATCCATACGGGGGAAAAATATCTTTTTATGGACGGCTGGGATCAATGAACTTAACAGTGATTTCATTAATAATTTATGGTACCCTCTCATCATAAACTGGATCTTTCAGGAAGGTCTTAGAAAATACTTGCGTCATCAAGCTGAAATCATCCCTGAGCTAAGGGAAAGTTATACAAAGGAAAGTAATCTTCTTAGCTATTCAAGAGATGAGCTAAAATCCATGTATCAAATTGCGGGTGAATCAAGTCCAAATGTTCCGGACGATACCTTGAAGTGGCTTCAATCAGAGATTATGAGGCACCTGGATCATAAAAGCCAATCCAACAGTGTACTGGAGAGGGTATTTTTTATCTTCATAGTATTGCTATTCTTTTTGGAGCTTGTTTTCTCCTATCCAATAGCTGTTAAAGGGTGGATTAGAAAGCTAAAATAAATAAACGTGACGGGATATATAGGAAAAGAAATGAACTTTATTACTAAAAATGTATTATATTTTCATGAGTATGACTCGAATCGTTCTGTAAATTTAATATCCTGTTGTCAGTTTACGATAAACAAATAAAACTAATTATTGTTGGCGTTTATGGATGATAAAAAAGATTCCAGTGATATTATAGCCTACCAAAGCGATGATTTTGCCAAGAAATCTCTACGTACCTCGCAGAGAGCGGTACTCAAGGTGGCGGAAAAATCTATCTCTGAAGGTGAGTACGATACAGGGGTCGACCTGTACTCAAAACTTCTGACACTCCCAAATATCAAACGAACTACGAAAATCAAAATCGAAAAGAACATCAATAACGTCATGCACCGTATACAGAGAACAGTACGCGTGGCGAAGCAATTTATCCCCCCTGAAGTAGATGTCAATCAAATGCCTGTCAGTGATGATAAGGATTTAAACGTTCCTGAAGTAGACCCTTCAAGGGGTTCAGGCATAGGTGATCCAGGGACCGGTTTTCCTGGACAGGGTGGTGGATTAGGATCAGGCTCACCAGGTGAAGGTGAAGGCATGGGTGTTGGTGATCCAGGCGGAGGTGGAGGGTATGGCTCTGGAATGCCCCCTCCTGGAGTCATTGAAACAATCACTGAGGTGATCGAGACGATACAAGCTCCTGGAGCCCCACCACAAGGTGAATATCCTGGTCAACCCGGGTCAGGACAGGGAGAAGGTGGCATTAACCTTCAGGATGTGGATATTCAAGGGGTGAAACTCAAGAATATTGATTTAGAGAACCTTGGTCAACCGTCTGATTCTAAGGTTGTGACTGAAAACCTTTTATCTGATGCCATCGACTATACTATTGATCGACTGACCGATAATATTGGGCAAATGGTAGCTTCTCGGGGAGGTAGCGGGGAAGTCATTGAAAAAGCTGACTTTAGATCTGAGAAATTGCATGAATCAGAGGATGCTTTTGATTTTGTGAGTTCTGTTCATGAGAATGAAGTCCAACTCACGGAGCAGTTTTTTAAATATATCGAAGACCTGAAGAATGAGATCGGCTCTCTGAATGACAATATTGAAGACTTAAAACCAGCATTCATAGGTAAAATAAGTGATACCATATTCCCTGACCCTTCTGCCAAAAAGGCGAGTCCTAAAGATGAGTCTGACAGCCAGGAAACCTTAAATGAAAGTATTCAAGAACTGAGTTCCATTCTCAAACAAGCCAGTCCAGATGAAGAAAAAGCTATTGAAAAGGTTATTGGAAAAGAGGATGACGTATCCAATGCCGAACTCTCAGAAAATATCAAAGAGCTAAGCTCACTCTTGAAGTCAGCCAGCGATGAGGAGAAAAAGCTTCTTGAAGAGAAGGGTCAAGAGGATCTGGATATTGGTAGTAAGGAAGAGATAGCCGAAGCCCTATTTAAAGAAGATGGGGAAGAAGGGGACAGTAAACAGGCTTCAGAAGATGATTTCCCCCTCAATGAAGACTTCTTTAAATCGATCAATCAGATCCAGTCAGATGTGGAAGACGTCAAAGAAGATGTTAACCTCCTCAAAACCCATACTATTAGTGATATTAGCGATACATTTTTCCCGGAAACCGGTTCTAAATCTCTGTTTAAGGATGACGCTGTTCAGGACGAGATTACTCAAAAGCTGGATGAGGCATTGAGTATGGACCCTGAAGAAGATATTAAATTAGATGAAGATTTCTTTAAATCGGTTAATCAACTCCAAAGTGAATTGGAGGGAGTTAAAGAGGCTGTAGATGATCTGAAATCCCATTCGATAAATGATATAAGCGATACGATATTCCCGAAACCTTCTGATAGTTCAATTGACCCGGCACAGTTTCAGGACAATATGCGTGCGGCCAGCGAATTCTTTGATAAAGTCAATACTTTTGCTGACAATATACAGTCTGGTATAGATGAACATAATGTGGATCAGGCGTTTGCCCTTTTAGAGGAGAAGCCGACCGATTCTGATTCTGTCCAACCCATCAGTTCAAATCTAAAGGAGGATTTAGGGGAGCTCTCTGACACAGTGAACAACGCCGTCATGGATCATCAGATGAGTGAAATGGTTGAGAGTGAGCTTGGGACAGAGATGCAGGACTTAAAAGAGGGGACTTTAGGAATCCAGGAGGGTGTGAAAGGACTGTTGGATGGGATGCAAAATCTTCAGGAAAATGCTCCAACTCAAGAGCAATTAGACATTTTAACCCGCCGTACAGAGTCCTTTGAGAAAGAGATGGATACCTTTGAAAAGCTTGTAGAGATGCTCAATTCTGAAAGAGAGCGAAGGGAAGAGTCTGAAAAGACTTTGAGTGAGTTCAGTCAGGCTTTGGAGGGTATAAAACAACAATTAACCTCTCAAGATGGCTACCCGGAAAGTGAACCTCTTGAGATCTTCCAGGCGGCGGAAGAGATTCTAAATAAAAGGATTAAAAGAACAGTTCCAAAGGATCGTATGGATGATATGCAATCCCATGAGAACCTGGATGAGATCCTGGAAGATGACGAATTTCGCACTCTTGAAGAGGTGATCGATGAAGATTTAAGTCACGTTAGAGCCATTACAAAAGACGATGCTCTTCGTGAGGACGCTAAAGAAAACTTTCATGATGATATTGATCCATCCTTCATTCCAACGCCTTATAGCACAGATTATGATTATAAAAATGAAGACGGCTTTTTCCAGGATATAAGCGGCACTCCAGTTGCTATTTCCAGTCCCATTGAGCTTTCACAGGAATCCCTTCAAAAAAGCTTTGATGAGCAAATGAAGAAGCTATCAGAACCCACTGAAAAACCTGATGCGATGGATCCATCAATGGCTCAGCCCCCTCCATTCAATGCTCAGCCATTTATGCCTCAACCTCAAAGTCCTTTTGCACCTCCTAGAAAACCAAGACGATCGCTGCGTGAGCCCATTCGTCTCACCTATGATTTCAGGAATCTTTTTCACAATAAGTATTATCGAAAATATCGTGATATGCTCAATGAAGCCGCAACATTAGTGGCCGAAAAAAAGCTGGATGAAGCCCTGGAGTATTATTATGTCATACGAGATCAAAACATCCCACAGTCCTTTAGACTCATGATTCAGCAAAATATTAATGATATTGAAGAAACCATTGCTGATACATTTAGATATTCTGACACGATTGTCAAAGTGGATGAAGCTGGTGAGATATCTCGAGTTAGGGTTGTAGAGCAAGAAGAGTTAGAAAGCGAAGAGATCGAGTATATCCATGGGTCGAACCGATCTGTTGTGAGTCGTGAAGTTGCATTCCATGAAGATTAATACATTTTAGCCCACCTATCTCTGATTAGATCAATTTATTATCCATATTGACGAACCAGTATTTAAGGAAAGAGTACTATGAAAATCAGGACCAAGTTTTATATATTAACTGCTACCATACAATAGTGAGCAGTACATTTTTTGCTAATCACCGATAACTTGTTAGTATTATTAGCTCACGGATTTCTTTTAATTCTTTCTAATTTTTTAAATCCGTACGTATCCGTGAGCTTTAAAATTGTTTGTAAAATTCATACCGCTCATCATTGATTTATGATATATAATAATTCAAATATGGTATACGATAATTCAAATATGGTATACGATAATTCAAATATGGTATACGATAATCCAAATATGGTATACCATAATCCGTTTTTGGTGTAGCAAATTCTACATTTGGAGTTTAAAAAACCTAATTTGATCTTTAAAAACTCAAATTGTTTTCTTACAAATTCAGTTTGCTAAATCTCATGATAAATGATACACTCCAGTAAGAAGCTTTTTTTTCTTGTAAAACCTTAGAAATAAGCTGAATTCTCCATTATGAATGAATAATATGTCTCAATAGTGAGCGGCACATTTTTTGCTGATCGCCGATTTCGACTCTCACTATTATATCCAACGAGACCAAGAGTGCCATGACGGCCTTAAGAGAAGGCTTAACAAAAGTTGCTTATGATATATCAGACTCTAAGGACTTGGGGACAAAGAATAGTAAGAATATATCCGTTCTAGACACAATGGTAGGCCAATTCAGGATTGAACTATAGTGGGAGAGTGTATTGGCCTTCAAAAACCTTTGTAGCGGGGCCTTTTAAATAGACATGATCCTCTTCATCCCATTTCAGATGGAGATCTCCACCTTTAAGGTGATTTAAAATAGCCTTCTCAGTAAGGTTATTAAGGACTCCAGCGACTTGAACAGCGGCCGCTCCCGTTCCACAGGCCAGTGTTTCACCTGACCCCCGTTCCCATGTCCTTTGAATGACCTCTTGAGGGGAGATGACATTGACAAACTCAACATTGACGCGATTAGGAAAGATAGAATGGTGTTCAATGACTTTGCCGTATTGTTCCACTGGGAAGGAATGAAGATCTTCATCCAAAAAGATGATGCAATGAGGATTACCCATAGAGACCGCTGTGAACCTGAATATCCGATCAAGCACCTCAATGTTTTCATTGATGACACGGCCTGAGAATTGAGTCATGGGTATATCTTTTGCCTCCAGTATGGGTTGGCCCATATTAATCTCAATGAGATCAGCCTGGCCCTCTTTTGGGAAGATCTGGACTTTCAGAATCCCTGCACCCGTCTCAATGTCAAAGATGGTCTCATGAGTCATCCGAGTATCGTAGAGGTATTTGGCGACACAACGTAATCCATTGCCACACATCTCTGAGTAGGAACCGTCTGCGTTATACATGTCCATGCGGAATGCTGTTTTATCCCCTGCTTTAATCAATATGAGACCATCGGACCCCACTCCATAGTGACGATCGCTTATAGTAACAGCCAATTTTTCTGGATCATCCACCTTTTCCTCAAAGCAATTGACATAGACATAATCATTTCCTATCCCATGCATTTTTGTGAATTTCATAGTTTTTGCTTTATTTATCAAACTTCTTGAGCTTCTTGAGTTTGGTTTAGACATTCATTAATCATTTCGGTGGTGATAACAATCTCATTTTTAAAAGATTCCTCATCGATCGCTCGCAAGCCGTATTTAAGCTCTTCCAGCCTATCGTTTAGAGCAATACAACGGTCTTCGATTTCTTCTATAATGATTATGGCTCTTTGATTTTCACTTTTAGAGATAGTTTCCCTTGCTTTGCTGAAGGAATCATTGAGTTGATCTAAATTAGCAATTAAATCCTTACTGAGAGACCGTTCTTTATATTGTCTTTTATTCTGTTTGTTTTTATAATAGCGTACCACAAAAATGAACAGGACGGACAGAAAAAGGAGAGTTGAAACAATGATGAGAAGGAATGAATGTCTTCCAAACCTACCACCAGCCTTGTTTTGTATTGCCTGGAGGCAATCATCAGCCTCTTGCATTCGTTGGGAATATTTGTCACGGCTTGCAAAGGAGTAGAACTTATCTTGCTGATAAGCCTTACGTAAGGAGTCTTTAGCTTTCTGGCATTTAAAGAGCTTTAAGTATGAAACTCCCATAAGATAGTGAGTTCTGGCTATTTCCTTGTTTTTAAGGGATTTATGGAAATACTGAATAGCATTGTGATAGTCCTTTTCCAGGTAGGCCCTGTGACCTTTTACAAAGTCTTGATCTATAGAGTAGATCAATGTAGGGCAGGCTATCAGAAGAAGTATAATCCATCGGTTTATGAATATCACTGAACTCTCCGTATCGTCAGAAGGTAATAAACAATCTATTTAAAAAAAATCGATTTATCAAGTGAAATTATTTAGGAAATGGTGAAAAATTATTAAATTTCAATAAAAATGTCAGGAGATGTGGAATGTTAAAAGATTTTTTAATCGCCCCGGGACCAACGGCCGTACCCAGTGAAGTACTCATCGAAATGTCTAGACCCATCTATCATCATAGGACGCCTAGATTTAGTCAATTATTTATGGAGACCATTGAACTACTAAAATATCTTTATCAAACGAAGCAAGATGTGTTCATATTGGCTTCCAGCGGAACAGGTGCCATGGAGACGGCTGTAGTTAATACATTATCCCCTGGAGATTCTGTATTGGTTGTAAGAAGCGGCAAGTTTGGAGAAAGGTGGGGTGAAATCTGTGAAGCATACAATGTTTCACCAGCTTACATTGATGTGGAGTGGGGTGAAGCCGTTGATCCTAAAAGAATAGAAGATCATTTGAAGGAACACCCGGATGTGAAGGCCGTTTTTACTCAATATACTGAGACATCCACCGGTGTGACCCATGACATCAAGAAAATATCAGACATTGTGAGTAAGACGAATGCCTTGATGATTGTTGATGCGATCACGGGATTGGGGGTTACCAAATGTCCTGTTGATGAGTGGAAATTGGATGTGGTGATATGTGGATCACAAAAGTCTCTGATGCTTCCCCCCGGCTTGGGGTTTCTGTCCTTTTCTGAAAAGGCGTGGAAGGCTAATGAGTCTTCAACCTTACCCAGGTTTTATTTTAACTTAAAAGCGGAAAAGAAGGCTCAGTCAAACAAAACGACCGCCTGGACTCCTGCCGTCTCTCTGATTATTGGACTCCATAAGGCTCTTCAAATGATTAAAGATGAGGGAATTGAAGAAGTGATTAAACGGCACAAAATTATAGCTGACGCGATTCGGGCTGGCGTGGGAGCCTTAGGATTAGAGCTTTTTGCTAAATCACCAGCTAATTCTGTGACTTCCATTAAAGTACCAGAGGGTATTGATGGGCTCCAAATCCCTAAATTGATGCGTGACAAGTATGGTATAGCGATTGCCGGGGGTCAAGCCCAGGCTAAAGGGAAGATCTTTCGCATCGGCCATTTGGGTTACATCGATAAAAGTGATGTGGCAGTTGTTTTTCAGTCTTTAGAGTTTACATTGAGAGAACTGAACTACACTTTCGAGTGGGGTAGCTCATCCAAAGCTGTTCAAGAAGTGCTTTACCCTGAATACAAGAAGCTGGACATACGAAAAGCCTAGTGTTTATATACCAAACTGATTTTAAATTGTCCAGTTATAAAGCCTGTCACCCGTAGAGACGCATGGCCATGCGTCTCTACGGGTGACAATTCATAAACCTTTTAGTATATCTATTCTTAATGGATGGATTCATGCAATATATGCATTTTATAGGGATATTCAATGCATTTAATGCATTATGGAAAAAGCTGTGAGATGTATAGATATGTAAATGATTAAATACTAATCTGATAAGGGGTATTCTATTCATAAGCCTATAGTGCAAAATCTGCATTCACAAGATAGTCATTGGAATAAATCAGGGGAATTTCATAGTATTTATAATATAATATTATTTTGACTTGATCATTTTATTTTTTGTACTATAATTGATTGTATGAAAAGAAATCAAATCATCCAACTAATAATCCTTGTACTTGTTGTATCCGCCTTGACCCTGTGTGGCGGGTCAGGAGACTTTACCTACGATGGAGACGGGGATCTAATTGTCAAATATTACAATAAATATCGCTTTTTATCCAATAATATTGTCACCTTCAGAATCAAAGATGAACTCTCAAAGGAGGATGCCCAAAAACTCCCACGTTATTTTAAAGCCTTTTATAGAGAATCTAAAAAGAAAAAGCTTATTGTAGTGATTGAGACTTACTCTAAGGGAAAGATCAAAAAACGCCAGAGGTTTAATCCAAAAGTCGGGAATTTGGCCCGTATGGATACCTTTATCAATGGCGAATTAAATGAATATTATATTTATTTTTATGATGAAAATGATAGTTCCGTGTTAATAAAAAGGGAGGTTTTCAGTAATAAAAAGCTATTAAAACGAGCTGAAAAGTATGGATTTGGGGTTTTGGAAGAAATCGATTACTATAACTCCAAAAGATATATAACTAAAACTGAGACTTACATTGGCAGCCAAGTCGATACCATCAAATATTACGATGAGAAGGGCAATATTGTTAGAGAGACAGGGACTTACGATAATGGTCGATACCCTTATATCATTAAATACACCTATGATAAAGATAATAACATGATTAAAGTTGAGAACACTCAGCGCGGGAAGCGTTCAGGAGTGCATTACTATAACAAGGACGGGACTTATGCAAAGGAAGAGCGGTATAACGAACGGGGTGAACTCATTGAAGTGATCCAATTTGATAAAAATGGAAATCCTATAAAAGAAAGCAAATAACTAATAGATAGTCTAATACTGGCATGATAATTGCATCTAAATTAAATAGTATTATGCAAAATAATCGTTTTAGGAGTTCCTTATGAAAAAAACATTCTTGCTGATGGCTGCTCTCCTTTTATTGAGTGCAACTTTATTTTCTCAGGCAAATACTGGGGATTACAAGGTAATCACAGTAAAAAAAGGCGAAACGGCTGATACAATCGCCCGTAAGTATTTAAAATATCGAAGTTACAAAAGTAACTTAATGGATTATAATCACATTAAGGAAGCCCAGGTTAAGCCTGGAATGCGATTAAAAATACCTTACAGTATCAGTAAAGAACGAGCCGCAAGTGTCAAGTTCTTGAGAGGGCGTGTTCAACGTAAAACCAACGGTAGATGGATGCCCATACGACGTTCTGGTACTATCTTGCTTCAGCATGATATCATTAAAACCGGGAATAAATCCAGGATTGAAATACATTTCGATAATGGATCCAAACTCCAGCTTTCAAGCAACTCAACCCTGGCTCTGAAGAAATATTCCTTCTCCACAAAAGGACGCAAGACCAATGTGAACTTAAAGAGTGGATCTTTATTTGCCAATGTCAATAAGCTGAGGAGGAAAAGTTCCTTTAAGGTCTCTACTGTAACAGCTGTTGCTGGTGTTCGTGGAACTCAGTTCTATGTGAGTATTGATAAGCAAAAGACCGTTAAAGTTGAGGTTTATAAGGGAACGGTCAAAGTCTCAGCTAATAACAAGGTTGTGAGCGTCAAAAAGAATCACAAAACTGAAGTGATCAGTGGAAAAGCTCCCATCAAACCCCAAAAACTTACTTCAACAAGAAGAGTGAAGTGGGCTCGATAGGTTATACTTCTCCTTAAAAAATATATCAATCCCTAAAACCCTCTGTGGAAAGTGCATTGCCCTCTCTGCAGATGGGTTTTAAAAACTTCTTGACCGACTTCTAGGAAGACTTTTTCTTAAAATGGAGTGCTGATATGGTAAAATCAATTCTTTCATCAATGACATTGTTGCTTTTAATTGCTACGTTAGGGTTTACTCGAGCAGGAACAGGAGATTATAAAGTTGTTACTGTTAGGAAGGGAGAAAATATTGACAAACTAGCTCAACGTTATCTCAAAAGCACACGCTTCAAATCTGATTTATTACGTTATAATCATTTAAAAGCCTCACAAATAAGGCCTGGCCTAAGAATAAAAATACCCTATAGCATTAGTAAGGAAATGGCGGCAAAAGTCAAGTTCCTGAAAGGCATTGTCTATCGAAAAACCAGGAATGCCCCCTGGAGAACAATCCGTAGATCGGGGTCTATCCTGTTACAAAATGATACGATAAAAACAGGTCGTAATGGAATGTTGGAGCTTCGATTTGAGGATGGCTCAGACCTTAAAATCTTTAAGAACTCATCCATTTCACTTCAAGAGTATAAATACTCCAAAAGTGGCCGTAAAGTCAATATAAGGATCCATAAAGGTGGTCTATTCGCTAATGTATCCAAACTCAAAAAGGGCAGTCGATTCCATGTGTCTACAGTCTCGGCGGTTGTTGGAGTAAGGGGTACATCCTTTTACGTCTCCGTATCTCCCAGAAGGGTAACAAAAGTTGAAGTCTATAAAGGAAGTGTGACTGTAACAGCGTCCAGAAAACGAATAGAACTATTAGCAGGGTATGAAACGACTGTAGAGAGAGGCAAGCAACCCAGGAAACCCAGGAAAATCAAGATACCCAGAAAAATACAATGGTTAGGCCGATAACTGAGTTGGGTGGATGAAAGAGTCCGTAATTCATGAGAAACTTGAGATTGAAATAGATGAATCTATTCTATTAGAATATCTTAAAAAACAGAGTCCTCCTGTCATAGAATCTAGTCTATTGAGGCATTTCTTTCCTACAATGAGATCCCGTTCCTTCCGAGTTTTGGATCTATCAGTGGTACAGACTCATTTCATTTTGTATCACTATTTGCATAAGTTATCCCGAATATTAGAAGGGTCTGAATACCTGATATATATCAATTATATCTATATATACCTTCTTAAAAAACCCCAGGAACAGTTTTGCCCTCACTTTGATGATAAGGCTATTCGATTTTGTCTGGCTAAAAAAGAGATTGATTCCTCATATTGCTCACATCATGTAGAGGCAGAAGAAAGATTGAACGATTTGCAATTTCTTAGACCAATAGGAATAAAAGAATATTATCTGGACTTTGATAACTTCAATAATCTGGAAGCGGAATATCCAGAAATCATGGAACAGGCTAGTCGATTCAAACATTACGTCATCAATAATGAGGATATAATAAGGAGTTATGAATTGCTTGGCCTAGCCAGGGGTACCTCACTAAAAGCTGTTCAACATAGATATAAAGAACTGGCAAAAAAGTACCATCCAGATCTCAATGCTTCTCCTGAAGCCCAAGACAAGTTTCAGACCATCACTCAAGGCTATAATCTGATTAAAGAATACTTAAGGTAACTGATAAATATATCAAGAATTAAACGCCTCGAATTACCAATAGCCGGATTTCAGTCATATCCTCCATAGCAAAGCGTATTCCCTCTCGACCAATGCCACTATCCTTCACACCACCATAAGGCATGTTATCCACTCTAAGGGACGGGATATCACCTATTACTACACCCCCCACTTCCAGGTCATCCCAGGCTTGATAAGCTTTATAGAGGTCTCTTGTGAAGACACCCGCCTGAAGGCCATATTTGCTGTCGTTGATCGTTTTTAAGGCCTCTGAAAAGTCCTTGAACTTGGCGAGTACTGCTACTGGCCCAAAAGCCTCTGAGGCACATAGATTCTCGTCTATTGGGACATCTTCAAGAAGAGTAGCTTCCAACATAGCGGCCTCACGATGGCCTCCGCAAAGCAATTTACCACCCCTTGCTACAGCTGATTGTATCCATTCATCAAGCCTTTTGGCCTCGGATTCAGAGATCATCGGACCGATAAATGTACTTTCATCCTTAGGATCACCCATCTTCAGCTTCTTGGTAGAAGAGACTAATTTATCCCGGAAAACATCGTAGATATCCTCATGGATAAGGATTCTCTGGACACTGATACAGCTTTGGCCTGACTGGTAAAAGGCACCGATAACAATGCGTTCGACAGCGTCGTCTATATCAGCATCAGAGTCTACGATACAACCGGCATTCCCGCCTAACTCAAGAACAACCTTCTTTTTCCCTGCTTTAGTCTTTAATGCCCATCCAACATCGGGAGAACCTGTGAATGAGAGGAGTTTTAGACGATCATCAGTCGTGAAGAGACCAGCTCCTTCCCGACTGCATGGAAGGATAGAAAAAGCTCCTTCAGGGAGATCAGTTTCAGCCAATACTTCACCAATAATGAGAGCACCAATGGGTGTCCGACTCGCTGGTTTAAGGACAAAGGGACATCCCACGGCAAGGGCAGGAGCCACTTTATGAGCCACCAGGTTTAAAGGGAAGTTAAAGGGAGAGATCAATGAGCAGGGTCCAATGGGAACCCTTTTCCACATACTGGTGTAGCCTTTGGCCCTTGGGGATATATCCAGTGGTAGGACTTCTCCGGTCATACGCACAGATTCTTCAGCCGCAATACGAAAGGTGTCAATAAGACGTGACACTTCGCCACGACTATCTTTAATGGGCTTCCCAGCCTCAATGCATAAAGAGAGGGCTAATTCCTCCGCCCTCTCGGTAAATCGCTTGACGCAGTGATTTATGATGTCCTGACGCTGATAGGATGGCATCTTCCTCATAGCCTCAGCCGCATCTACCGCCTTAGAAATGGCCTGGTCAATGACTTTGGCGTCTGCAAGGGCCACGCGAGTCGCTGGTTTACCCGTATATTTGTCCGTGACGATAAGATCAGTGTTTGGAGTTAAAGGCTTGTTAGCCAGATAGTAAGGATACGTTTCCTTTAACATAAGAGACCTCAATGAATAAAAAAGTTCTTAATCTCAGCAGAAAAGATAATGATTTCTGGAGTGATAGCAATAAAAACTGAAATCTTTTCTTGAACAAAATAGTATTTAACGTGAGTTCGAAACATAAGAATGTATCTAACAAAAGTTTAGCCTGACAAATTGACATCTGTCGAGCTAGGAAGCTCGACCTACAGGTAAATGGATTCTCTCAGGAAAAGCCTGTAGGTCGGACTTCCCAGTCCGACAGGAAGTTAGCCATTTTAACTTATCCCGAACTCACGTTATTTAAATCACTCATGTCACGTATTGGCCTAAGCTATCGTTGGTTACAGGCTTCTTTGGTAATTTGATACAAGTTCCTGTTGACGATACGGTAGCAATCCAATACTTTTATATTATGGAATCTTAAGGAGATAAAAAGTATGGAAAGTTTTAAGGAAAAATCTTATAAGCTTTTATTGAATGAAAAGGAGGTGCATGCTCTGGAAGTGATTTTAAGCAGTATGGATGCCAGTAAACTTGTGACTGATAATAAATTAGCCTTATCTATGCATAATCTTAAGTATTCGGATATCTTTTTGACTGTTGAGAAAATCCAGGATTTCATTAAAAAACATATCAAAAGAGAAGATGAGTAATCAGATTTTAGATACTTAAGTCATGATTGTTGAGAGGACTCAGTATTCTATTAAGTTTTGTGCTACCTATAACCTTGGCTTCAAAAGGAAAGAGATTTGGCATCAATGATTGCAGGATTCTTTTTGATCGTTTCAATGACCTTATCAGACGGCTTTTGATCCACCCGGATGAAGGTTAATGCGTCGCTTCCCTTACGGCCAAGTTGCATGGTGGCAATGTTGATCCCACTTTCACCAAGTAGAGTCCCGACAACCCCCACTACACCTGGCGTGTCACGGTTTTTAATTAAAAGATACTCGCCTTCCGGGGCCATTTCAAACTCATAGCCATTGACATTGATAATCCTGGGGTCTTTGTTGTGATACACTGTTCCAGAAGCTTCAATCTCTCCTTGATCGGTTCTGACCTTCAGCGTGATGATCTCCGGGAAATCGGTGGTTCCAGATGAAAACACCTCTTTTATCGGGATTCCTCGTTCCTTAGCGACACTCACGGCGTTTATAAAATTAACTCCCTCTGAAAGAATGGGCTCCAAAAAACCTTTTAAGGCGGCTAATTTCATGATATGAGTTGGTTTGCCTTCCATTTCCTCGGAGAAGGTGATAGTGATTTCTTTCATATGCCCTTCCCGTAAGGTTCCTAACAAGTAGCCCATTTTTTCGCAGAGGGTGAGAAAAGGTTTGTTGGCTTCATAGATTTCGGGGGCTACAGACGGGAAGTTAATTGAGTTTCGTGTGACTCCTGTTGTGAAAAAGTCAACCACGGCCTCACAAGTCTCAATAGCCACACTGATCTGTGCCTCGGAAGTGGATGCCCCAAGATGAGGGGTAGATAATACGTTTGGGAGATGGATAAGAGGATTATCTTTTGGAGGCTCCACCTCAAAGGTATCAAACGCCGCTCCTGCGATCTTTCCGCTTTTTAAGGCCTCTGCTATTTCTCCTTCAACGATGATGCCGCCGCGAGCGCAGTTGATGAGTAGGACATTACTTTTCATCATATTGATCTCGTTTTTGCCAATCAGTCCTTTGGTTTTGGGGGTCAGGGGCGTGTGAACTGTTATGATATCAGCGTTTTTGTAGATATCTTCCAGCGTGTTAAGTTCCACACCTATCATATCGGCCTGCTCATGGGAAAGATAAGGATCAAAGCCGATGACAGACATCCCAAAAGCTTTGGCCCGATTGGCCACTTCACTACCGATACGGCCTAGACCAATCACTCCCAATGTCTTTCCATGGAGTTGAATACCTTTATATGATTTCCTATCCCAGTTCCCTTCAAGGATAGATTGGTGGGCCCAGCTTATTTTTCTGGCTAGAGTGAGGATAAGAGCCATCGTCTGCTCAGCTGTTGATATAGTATTGCCTTCTGGTGCGTTGATGACTAAAATACCTTTTTCAGTAGCGGCTTCAACATCCACATTATCGATACCCACACCGGCTCGGGCAATGATCTTCAGGTTTACACCTGCCTCAATAACAGGACGAGTGGCTTTTGTCCCACTTCTTACGATGAGAGCGTCGTATTCCGGGATGATTCGGATCAGTTCATCTTCAGCGCATGCCTTTTGTAGGGCCTTGACCTGAAAGCCCTCTTTACGGGTCAGAATCTGCAATCCCTCTTCTGATAGGGGGTCGGTGACTAATATTTTGGCCATTGTTTTCATATTCTATCCTTTTCGTCCATTAGAGTAAGTTTTGGGATGGGTTCGCTTGAAATAGTATAAGTCCTATTGAAGGTATAAAAAACTAAAGGACTTGTCAATAATCCCATGAAATTGATGGGACAGACAACACTTCATCTGCTCCCATAGGGGATTGGATTTTTTTTATCCATTTACTTTCTGATCCCTATAATTTGCTGCAACGAAAAATATTAACATATTGATTGCCAACCTCTCAGCTATTTGGTAACTTATATTTCGTTTGTTATGGGGAAAATAAATGATAAAAGGCGATCATGAATTTCTAAGAGACTTGTTGGATCAAATCCTGGAGGAGCAGGTGGGCTCCCATATATATGATGTGATCCGGCCTCTCATGGGGACTTGCAAGGAATTGAGAGAGGAATTTGATGAACAGAAAGCAGAACAACTGCTTCGTGCGTTAGATGAGCTAGACCCAGACACTCTTTTTATCATCATTCACAGCCATTCTATCTATTTCCAATTGATCAATATAGCGGATGATGTTTATAATCACTGTATTGATCGGGAAAAACTCCAGAGTGAAGCGATTGTAGGCGGTTCCATGGAGGAATGTATCAAATCACTTAAGGGAAAAGGTCTAACAGCCACGGATTTCCAGGATGTCCTGGACGAATTACGTATCACACCAGTTATCACGGCCCATCCCACGGAAACAAAACGCCAGACGATTCTTGAGAAACATCTTAAAATCTATAAATACCTCCTCAACAAAGGGACCTACACCCATAGTCCCCATGAGTTTAATACGCTTAAGGAGCTGTTATTAGCGGAGATACAAAAACTCTGGCAAACAGGTGATATACGTCTTGAGAAACCAACGGTTCTTCAGGAGGTCACAAATGGACTGTTTTACTTCAAGGAAATCTTTTATGACATTATTGATCCTCTTTATAAGGAGCTGGAAGATAGTATTAAAGACCATTTCCCAGATCATCATTTCAGGATCTCTCCCTTTTTAACCTTTGGCTCATGGATTGGCGGCGATCGAGACGGGAATCCTTATGTTACAACAGAAATCACACGTCAAACTTTAAGACTTCATAAAGAGACGATATTAAATAAGTATTTGGAGTCAGTGGATGAGTTGATGGATGATTTCAGTCAATCCAAATATCTTGTACCCATCTCGGAAACCCTGAATAAGTCTTTGGAAGAAGAAATTAAACGCTTTCACCATTCCTATGCAAGTGTGATCGAACGAAATCCTCACGAACCGTTTCGTCAGAAGGTTATATTCATCCGTCAGAAGCTTGCGAACGCCCTTTCTAATAATCGTCATGACACGGAATATATTCCTGAAAGCTATGATACGGTGAATGAGTTCATGGATGACTTGGTCCTGCTAAGAAAGAGCCTTCTGGAATCCAGGGGGGAGAGGGTAGCACTGGTTGAACTGGATCCTCTTATTCGCAAGGTGAAGGTCTTTGGATTTTATCTGGCCAAGTTAGACATTCGTCAGATTGGTGAACGGCATCATATGGCGATCCATGAAATCCTTCAGAAACTGAAATTATACACTCCGGATTATATGTCTCTTAGTGACAAAGAGAAAGAGGACATTCTGACTCTGGAAATTGACTCCTTACGCCCTCTTGTACCCTATTACCTTACTTTTTCCAGTGAGACTCAGGATACCTTAGCCGTTTTCCAAGAAATGTCCCGCCTCAGAAAGGAAATCAGCCCCGATTGCCTGGGAAGTTACATTATCAGCATGACTCATGGTGTGGGGGATCTTCTTGCCGTTCAGCTCTTGGCTAAGGAAGCGGCTTTATGTGGTGAAGATGATCAGAACAATTACTACAGTTATATAGATATCGTCCCATTGTTTGAGACAATAGAAGACTTAAGACAATCGGATAAAATCCTTGAGGACGCCTTTACAAACACCAGCTACATGAGAAATCTCAAGGCCAGAGGGAAGATTCAGGAAGTGATGATAGGATATTCTGATAGCAACAAGACGGGGGGGATTTTGACTTCCAACTGGGAGCTTTACAACGCTCAAAAGAGATTGAGTAAAGTGGCGGAGCGATACGGGATTAAGTTAATGATCTTTCATGGACGTGGTGGCAGCATCAGTCGTGGGGGGAGTGATTACACCGGAAAGGCGGTGGAGTCTCAACCTAAGGGAACGCTGAAGGGTAAAATCAAGATCACAGAGCAGGGAGAAGTGATTTCCTATAAATATGCTTATCAGCATACAGCGATTATGCGATTGGAACTTTTGGTTTCCAAGGTCATTTCTGCCTCAATCACATCACCTGAAGAAGATCCACCCAGAATAGCCATTTATGAGGACGCCTTGAACAAGATTTCCCACTATAGTTATGAGGTGTATCGTGAACTGATAGATCATCCCAAGTTCTTTCAGTATTTTAAGGAGGCCACGCCATTCCAGAAAATCCCTTTACTGAACATTGGTTCAAGGCCATCTAAACGCGGGAAGACCGATAGTCTGGATGATATAAGGGCTATCCCCTGGGTTTTCAGTTGGACTCAGAGCCGCCAATTAGTATCCGGTTGGTATGGTGTAGGAGCCGGGATTCAAAAGTATATCGATGAAGACCCTGAAGCCCATGAGGCTCTCCTTCAAGAGATGTTTAATAATTGGCTGTTTTTCTCCATTCTGATTGAAAATATCGTCATGACCCTTGTAAAAAGTGATATGGATATAGCTTACATGTATTCATCCATTGTAGAGGATGAGGAGGTGAGGGGCTCAATATTCTCTATGATTCAAGGTGAGCATGACTTGACCAGTCAGTTGGTCTTAAAAATCAAAGGGCAGGAAAGTCTCCTCTTGGAGAGCTCACCCTTAAGACAGTCTCTCAAACTACGAAAGCCTTATGTTGATCTTATTAACTTCATACAGATTATATTATTAAAGAGATTAAGGAAGAACCCGGAACTTACAAAGGATCAAGACTACATCAATAGCATTTTACGGACGATCAATTGCATTGCAGGGGGATTGAGGAATACGGGTTGATAGGATCAATAATCAATCATAATGGCCCCTTTCAGGATGAGATTTTTATGCTTATTCACCAGATCATTGATTCGCTCTTTCTGCTCAGGACTTAAGTTGACAAACTCGCAACCAATTTCAATCATGGAACCGTTATTATGATCTTTAGTCCATATTTGATGGACAGTCAGTTCAATTATTTCTGAATTAAGGTGTTCTGGAGGATAGAGTATGATATTGAAATCCTGAGTGTCCAGTTTTTGCTGGTGATCAATCCAGACGTTCATGCCCTTTTCACTGATGTTTAGAAGGAATCCCAGGCCCATCTCATCGTTTTCGAGGGAGTCTTTACGAACAATAGTCCAGAAGATTTTGGAACGTTCCGTGGCTCTTTTTTCATCCATCTTTTAAATCCTTGATTTTATAATATTCTTGAACCTTGCGATCCAATGAGCTATAATAGCTTTATAACTTGGAACACTTAAAAGTTATCATATAAACGTATTATTTCAAGGTGTTTTAGGGATTTTTTTCTTGCATTTTTATTTTGTTTATGTTATACTACTTTTTAAGTCTTAAAAGATCTAAAAAAAGGAGGACTCACTATGAATATTGCAGCAGGTGTTTTAATCTTGGTTGTGGCAATAGTTTTCAACTTGTTTGGTGGCTTTGCCTATATGGCAGGCGGTGCATTAGGGAGTGGTCTCAGTTCGTTAAGTAAGGAGACTATCAAAGAATCCATGAAAAAACAAGGACAGCATATGAGTGCTGAAAATAAGGAGAAGATGGAGAAGGGATTGTCAATAGTGAAGAATGCAGGATCTG
>ENA-ORDP01000518-ORDP01000518.1-marine-sediment-metagenome-genome-assembly--contig:-NODE-518-length-24913-cov-5.311972_pt1 | contig 24913 bp, 15 predicted proteins | sample MGYA00248627_ERZ508539 | MGnify/ENA primary metagenome ERZ508539 (study PRJEB26208, sample SAMN05571518) | marine sediment metagenome | biome: deep sea; feature: Hydrothermal vent; material... | reverse complement strand
CCATGGTCGATACCATAATTATTGTTTGCCCCGGTGTTTGTTCCAACCATCGGCGTCATCCCCGGATATTTAGTGATAATAAAAAAGTTGTCCAGGGATAGATATACCCTTAACCGTGATAATCTCATTTTTTTCAAAACAGAAGGGGAAAAGTTGTAGCCCAGTTGAATTTGTTGAACATTTAGGTAAGATGCATTAAAAACCAGAATATCACTGTTCCAGGTTTTGGGATCAGCTCCTGCTTTTGGCATAGTTCCGTTGGTGTTTTGCGGAGTCCATCGATTATTGTAAAAGTAAGTTGGAATATTGATTGTTGGGCGGTCTGTCCTAATCCAGCCCATGAGGACTTTGTTTCCGGCTGCCCCTTGAAGCGTAACAGAAAGAGATAGTTGCTTATAAGAAACATTGAAATTACCACCAAATAAAACCTTGGGAATCGGACTCCCGATAAAGGTCTTGTCTTGAGCATTTATAATTCCATCTCCGTTTATATCAACAAAATTTGGATTACCGGTTTTTTTGTTAATGCCGTTTGTTTTGTATCCATAAAAATACCATACCGGATAACCCTTACTAAAAGCAGTTGCAGTCCAACTTGTTCCAACTTTTGCACCATAAAGCATACTAAGCTGGGGGTTCAAATAAGTTACCTCATTGTGTAAGGTAGAAAAATTGAGGTTTACGGAATATTTCAAATTTCCGCTTAACGCATCATTGTTATACCCCAAATTAAATTCAAAACCACGATTGAGAACATCTCCTGCATTAATTGGTGCAGCAGTATTTCCGGCTTCAAAAGGCGGGGTATTTTGTGTAATTAAGCCACTGGTCTTTTTTATATAATAGTCGGCTGTAAAACTTAAGCGACTATTTAGCGCCCGCAAGTCCAGGCCGACATCTGTTTGGATGCTCGTTTCCCATTTTAGATTTGGGTTGGCTAACTGGGTCGGCTCATAAACTGTTGCGAAATTGGTATTGGTTAACGGATAAACAAGTGCAAAACCATTGCTGGTAGATGTAATCAAAGAAGCATATTGATAGCCACCCAAGTTGGAAAGGCTACCGTTTTTCCCCCAGCTGGCCCTTAACTTCAAATAACTGATCCCCCTATTGCTTTGAGGGAAAAAGTTCTCACTGGAAATGATCCACCCCGCTGAAACAGCAGGAAACAGGCCCCATCTTCCTGATTTAGGTAACTGGGATAGTCCTGCGCCATCACGACGGAAACTGGCTTCAAATAAATATTTATTTTTGAAGCTATAGGAAAGCCTGCCGTAATACGAAAGCAACCTGTTCTCATCGAATGACCCATTTACCTGATCATACTTTTGTGTGGCGATATAGTTTAGTTGAGAAAAATTAGGTAGTTCCATAATCATTGGCCCACCCTGGGCTCCCATGTAGGTATGGGTATAATCCTGTGCTGAAGTACCCAAAACAACACTAAATGAATGGTGACCAATTCGTTTCTTATAGGAAACAAAATTTTCCCACAACCAGGTCTGCCATTTATCATAAAAGCTAAACACCTTTGTCATAGTGTTGTTTCTTTCAGTGCTATAATAATATGTAGGAGACCAATGATGATTGTAAGAAAACGACAAGTTAAGGCTTGCCCTGGTGGTGATTTTCAGCCCTTTTATCGGAGATACTTCAGCATAAACCATACCGGTGAGGGCATCGTTTTTAGAGGCCCCGTTGGTAATGGCCAAAGTTATAAACGGGTTAACAATTTCACCTCGAATGTATTGAGAAACACCATAATAATTTCCATCAGGTGCCTGTAGCAGTTTGTCGCCTGCATCTATCAAGGATTGAGCAAACGCGGGAACAGTACCTGTGTATTCAACCGGAGTGCTGGGGTCAATCATCAATGCACTTGTAACAACACCACCAAATTCTCCACTTGCTTCATTAATAGCCCCTCTCTTTATTTTGGAGTATAAGAATGTATTTCCCACTTTTAACCATTTGGCAATTCTGTGATTAGAGGTTTCAGTTATATTAAGCCGTTTGTAGTAATCTTTTGGCCCATATACAATACCGCCTTGGTTTAGGTAGGATATGGATAAGTAATAATCTGATTTCTTACTGCCTCCTGAAAAAGCTATATGATGTTTTTGCATGGGGGCTTGTGTAAACAACGCCTTCTGCCAATCGGTATTATACGTTTGATCTACGTTAGGAATAAGACCAGCTTCTTTCATATAGGTGGCATATTGTGGAGTATTCAGAAGTTTTACTTTTTTCCGCAACGACTGCCATGAATATTGAAAATCATAACTTATCTGAGTCTTTCCCTCTTTTCCCTTTTTAGTTGTGATAATGACTACCCCATTACCTCCTTCAGCACCATAAATGGCAGCGGAGGCAGCGTCTTTTAAGACTTCAATGTTTTGAATGTCATTTGGATCGAGGTTATCAATATAAGAAGTTTTAACCCCGTCAACAATATAAATAGGAGAGCTGTTGTTGTTGGATGAAAACCCACGAATTCTCACTTTAATAGCTGAACCAGGCGATCCGGAATTGTTAATTACCTGTACCCCGGGCGCATATTGCAAAGCTTGGGAGGCTTGGGTTATAGCAGTTCCTGCGATATCTTTAGCTCCAATACTGGAAATAGCTCCGGTAACCAGTTTCTTTCTTTGGCTTCCATACCCCACCACAACCAATTCGTTTAGACCTACACTTGAGGAACTAAGGTTTATATTAATAGTTTTTTGGTTCCCAATCTGAATCTCCTGAGATTTGAAACCTACGTATGAAAATACCAGGGTTCCATTCTTAGGAGCTGAAATGGAGTAATGCCCATTCAAACCGGTTACCGTCCCTGTGGTGGTACCCTTTAGTAAGATACTGACTCCCGGAAGGGGGCTCCCATCTGCAGCTGATTTTACCGTTCCTTGTATAGTGACTTGAGCTATCATGTGTAAATTCAGCCCAAGCAAAAAAATAAGAAATAGAATTTTTTTCATAATAAATACATTAATTTAGGTTTAACTTATTGATATTATAAGTTTTATAATCATTGGGGAAATCCCTTAGTACAATAAAACACAGGGGTAAGAAGACGTCTGTTTGTAGCATTCTATAGCCTCTTACTTTAAAAGGCCCATGATTTACGGGAAATGGTTTGACAAAATAAGTCTTATCATTTTACATAAAATTTAACAGTTAAATGATTAATAAACAGGTTAAATTCTCCAGGCTCTGTAACCCTTTTTAACTTCTCGTTAATAAAAGATAAATCTTCTTTATTTAAAGTGAATTTTACCGTCCGTGTTTCACCCGGCCGGAGTTCAATTTTATCAAACCCGCGTAGCTGTTTCACCGGGGGGATAATGCTTGCATATAAATCTCCTACAAAAAGTTCTACAACTTCTTTTCCTGCCCTTTTTCCGGTATTTTTAATGTCAACACTTACGGTGATGTTTTGGTCTCCAACTATGGTATCGGAACTTAATCTCAAATTATCATAAGCAAATGAGGTATAACTTAAGCCAAATCCAAACGGAAACTGTGGATTGTAGGCATGAATATATTGTTCACCATAAGTTATGTCATAATTTTCTAAAGAATTAGGATATTTTGGGTAGGTAACAGGTAATTTCCCTGAAGGATTTACATCTCCGAAAAGAACATCCGAAATAGCTTTACCCCCTTGGTTTCCCGGAAGGTATGCCATTATAATCCCCTTCATTTGATCAGCAAACTTGCTGATTAGCCTGGGTCTCCCCTCTGTAAGGACTAATATAACCGGCTTACCTGTTTTTGCTAACTTTAAAGCAAATTTTGCCTGATTATCCGGTAAATACAAATCGTTTATATTCCCGGGGGTTTCTGCATAAGCTAATTCGCCAAGGCAAAGGACAATGTAATCTGCCTGTCGCGCCATCTGTAAAGTCTGGTGATCATCCAGCGACTTATTAAATAAAGTTCCTTTAGTGTACAGCACATTATTTTTCCCGATTTTTTTCTCAATAGCCTCTAAAATTGTGAGCTTGTCTTTGGTGTATTTATCTGTTTCGGTGCCCTGCCAAGTGTAACTCCAGCCTCCGTTTAACGCTTCCATAGAGTTGGCAGCAAAACCAGTAACCAATATTTTTACATGCTTTTTTGGCAGAGGCAAGATCTGACTTTGGTTTTTTAATAGCGTTATTGACTCTTGGGCACTCTTCAGGTTAACTTTTTGTGAAGCGGCAGACCCAAAATCAGGATAGTCATTCTCCGGGTAATAAGGGTGATCAAATAAGCCTAACTCCTCTTTTACCCTTAAAATTCTTTTTACTGCCTGATTAATTCTCCACATAGGAACCTGACCCTCTTTAACCAACTCTATAAGATATTTTTCAAAGCTGTAGTCGTATGGAACCATGCTCACATCAACCCCGGCCATAACCGCCATTTTTACAGCTTCTTTATCCGAAGAAGCATAATGATATCTTGAATAGAGGTTTTTAATATCTTCCCAATCACTTACAGCAATTCCTTTAAAATGAAGCTCATTTCTTAAGATATCTGTTAAGAAATGGTGATTGGCATGGACAGGGATTCCATTTACAATCGAAGAGTTTATCATTAATGTTTTGGCTCCTGCTTTCACGGCTTCAGCAAAAGGAGGTAAAAAATATTCACGTAGGTAAACTTCAGGTATCCAGGCTGGGGTTCGATCCTTTCCGCTAAGCGGAAAGCTGTATCCCAGATAATGTTTCATACAGGAAGCTACTTTATATTTATTAGAAATGTCATCCCCCTGATACCCCTTTATTATTGCCCTGCCCATGATTTTTGTAAGGTAAGCATCCTCCCCCAGAGTTTCATACAACCGGGGCCATGCAGGTTGCTTTCCTAAACCCAAAACAGGTGAAAAAACCCAGGGTATTGCAGACGCCCTCGTTTCATAAGCGGTAATGGAAGCTGCCTTCCTTATCAACGTTGGATTCCAGGTAGCTGCCATCCCAATTTCCTGAGGAAACAAAGTTGCCCCCAATGTATAAGTTGCTCCGTGTATAGCATCAATACCATATATTATCGGTATTTTTAAACGGGTTCTTGAAGCCATGTCCTGAATTCGTTTTTGAAGCTGATACCAATGCTCCCGGCTGTAGGCGTGGCTAACTACACCCAAAATAGAGCCTATATGATATTTTAAGACCGCCTCTTTAAGTTTTAGAGAGTCAATTCTCTGAGGCATTTTGGGGTTTTCAACAGTTCCGTTACTAACAACAGCAAGTGTGACCTGGGTCATTTGCCCTACTTTTTCGGCTAAGGTCATTTGGGAAATTATATGACCTATCTTCTTATCAATAGAAGTGGGCTGGTTTTTTATGTTTTTGACAGGTCTGCTACAGCCAGGGAAAATCAAAAATGTAAAAGCAAATGTCAGAATTACAACCACTCCAAAAGATTTCTTATTTCGTATCATTTTATCCAATAGTTAACAATTAAAATGGTTTTTCTATATCCAAATAAGGCACTCCTGATATTGTGTTTTCAGGGTACGAATTAATATTATCTCTTTGTATATAAAGAAGTGTAGTAATAGCATGCGATATCGAAAGCACCAGTATAAATACCGACATCATCATTATCAGAAATTCATTTTGAAAATCAAAAAGGTTATATCTTCTAAATTTTAATGTACTTCTTCTCATAATGTTACATGATTTTTATATCCCCTTCAGGAAGGTTAATAAAACGAAATATAATACAGACATCTTTTAACAACATGCTCAGCTATCTATTAATTGACTCATTCTTAATACTTAATACATTATTTCATTAATAACACGGTACAAAAGTAAACATTACTTTTAATAAAAGCAAGTAAAAACAGTAAAAATTACTTTTTTTATTTCACGTACAGCTCAGTATGGGGTTAAGAATGAAAAATAAGGGAGCTGAAAAGCGCTATGCTGTTAGGTTTACAGACGTTGATACGAATAAAAGGTTATCACAAAAAAAATCTTTCTATTGGAGGATCACAATAAATTAAAAACAGATTTTGGGCGAAAAATAGAAATATTGCTGTCATCAGCAAGAAGTTTATTGGCGAAACCAAGCCCGTGAGATGCTTTGAAAAAATATAAAAAGGATAAAACCAACCTGAAAAGCAGTATAAAATTAAGATTTTGGGGAACCCTGACGTTGGCCCTACCAAAATACAGTATATAAAAGAATCAATATTATCATTATCAGATAGGCGCTTATGTTAAAAGTCCTTGAAGTAGCAAAGGTTTTTTTCAACAAAGGGATGCCTTTGGGATCATCATCAAATTCGGAGGTTGAAAGAGAAACGCCTACAATAATTACTATTGTAACTAATAAGGTATATAACATCTGATTCAAGAAAGGCATCTCAATGGGAAGAAATTTTAGCGCAAGGGCTACCGGAATGGAGCCCAGCACCCCGGCAATAGCGCCTTTCGTATTGGTTTTTTTCCAGAATATGCCCATTAGGAATATAGCGAGAATGCCCGGACTTACCAGCCCTGTATATTTCTGAATAAATTGAAACATTTGTGGAATAGAGCCTAACGTATTGGCTATGGAAGTGGCCACAATAAGAGCCACTAAAACCGTTAGTCTTCCAACAGTTACAAGTGTTTTATCCCCTGCATTTTTATTAATATAGGGCTTGTAAATATCCATGGTAAAAATAGTGGAAGTTGAATTGAGCATGGAAGCCAGTGAGGAAACTATTGCGGCTGATAAGGCTGCCACTACCAGTCCTTTTAAGCCTACAGGAATAAATTTGGAGATGAGCCAGGGATAAGCCTTGTCGTATGTAATAGCACCGTTGGTTAAAAAATCGGCATGCGCGCCATCTATATTTTGTTTAAACATTACGAAGGCAATAATTCCGGGAATTACCACAAGTACTGGGATGATCAACTTAAGGAAGCCGGCAAATACCAGCCCCTTTTGTGCCTCATTTAACGATTTAGCAGCGAGCGCCCGCTGGATAATGTACTGGTTAAAACCCCAATAGTACAAGTTGGCAACCCACAATCCGCCAATTAACACAGCGATGCCTGGCAGGTTTTTAAACTGTGGATTATTGGTTTTCAGAATCATTTGAAACTTTTCCGGAGCCGCATCATAAATATAAGCCAGGCCACTTAAGATATGTCCGTTAGGACTTATGTGTTTCAATGCTATTACCGTGGTGATCAAACCTCCGGCAACCAAAAGCCCCACCTGGAACACATCGGTCCAGGCGACAGACGAGAGGCCTCCCCACAAGGAATAAGCAGCTGCAAACAAAGCCAAACCAATTATAAAAGGAACTATGGTGTCCCCGTTCCCTTTTGCAACAATGGCGTCCATGGCCTGTGCTCCGAGGTACAATACCGAAGTCAGGTTCACAAAAACAAACAGGGAAATCCAAAATATAGCCAAAATGGTTTTTAAACTTGTATTGAAACGCTTTTCCACAAATTCAGGAATAGTATAAAGGCCCTGATTAATAAAGACAGGTAAAAAATATTTAGCTACAATAATCAACGTTAAGGCTGACATCCATTCATAGGAAGCGATGGCAAGTCCGACAGCGAAGGCTGATCCGGACATCCCGATAAATTGTTCGGCAGAAATATTGGCTGCAATAAGGGAAGCCCCAATAACCCACCAGGGAAGGGTTTTCCCGGCAAGAAAATAATCTTCAGCTGTTTTTTGTTGTCCTTTTTTTGTACGGGAAACATAAAATCCCATAAAAATAATCACAACTGTATAAATTATAAAAATCAGATAATCAAGAAAACCGAAATGACTGTTCATAGCTTTTTATTGAAGGTTAAACAAACTATATTCTCATGATTTTTAACAGCTTGAGAGGAACGTTCTTTTCGTTATTTAATAAAATGGCGGCAACTATATCAAATAGAAACCAAATGTGTCCCCTCATCAATATTAATTTTAATAATATGCGGAGAATCACCACCAGATGTTTTGTAATGTTCAATAATATTTTCTTCAAAGCAACCGATAGCGTGTTTTTTAATCAAATTGATGGTGCAGCCACCAAAGCCGCCACCCATCATTCTCGAACCAAGCACTCCGCCAACTCCCTTAGCAAGTTCTACCAGCTGATCAAGTTCGGGACAACTTACTTCATACAGGTTCTTCAATCCCTCATGAGAGTCGAACATTTGTTTTCCAAAGGATATAAAATCATTATGATCAAGTGCTTCACAGGCCTTTTCAACACGAATATTCTCCTCAAGCACGTATAGACAACGATTATAAACCAATGTATCCAACTCTTTCTTATGTATTTGGATCATTTCTATTGTAACATCGCGTAACGCACGTATTTCAGGATTATACTTCTGCAAAACCGACACCCCGGCGTCACACTCCTGACGCCTAACATTATATTCAGAACCATCCAAAGAACGCTTCACACCACTATCTACCAGTACTAACATCTGGTCTTGCATCTCAAAAGGATGATAACTATAGTCCAGGCTTCTGCAATCAAGCTTAATCACCTGATTTGTCCTGCCATTCATCACTGCAAACTGATCCATGATCCCGCATTGTACCCCGGCATATTCATGTTCCGCTTTTTGAGAAAAACTTACCAAATCAAAATTTTTATAACCAAATTCCCCCATCTGATTAATAGCAAAAGCAAGCCCTGTTTCAAGAGCAGCAGAGGAGGACATACCGATACCCATGGGTAAATCACCACCGAATACACAATCGAATCCCCTCACCTCTTTCCCAGCTTTCACAAATTGCACAATTACCCCTAAAAGAAAATTAGCCCATTTTTTATTACTAATTGCTAACTTATCAACCGGTGTTTCATAATATTCTTCAAGATTGTAGCTATAAAGCCGAAATTTATTGACGTCATTCTGGTTACAGATAAAATAAGTTGCTAAATCTATAGCAGCAGGCAACACAAAACCGTCATTATAATCGGTGTGTTCGCCAATTAAATTTACCCTGCCGGGAGATTTAACACATATAGATGCTTTCCCAAAATGCTGTTCAAATACCTGATTAATTTGTTTAATCATTTTCTTCTTCAATTTAATAAACAATATTTACAAGCCGCTATGACAATAACGCCACTCTACACAAAGAATCGGGGGTTCATAAAACTATACGAAAAACGTGCTACCATCAAATCAAATATTCACAATTCTATTCATAAAATCACATTCCTTCTCATCTTTAAAAGCGTAATAATAAGCGCCTTTTTTTGATTCGGAATTATACTTTTTGTTTAATCGCGTCATAACATTTAGCGAAAGGATTTTTTTGCGGAAGTTACCCTGGTCAAATTCTTTATTGAAAATGGAATTATATAATTGCCGCAACTGGGTAATCGTAAACTCATTAGGCAAGAGGTTTCGTCCGACCAAATCTCTGCTTGCTTTCATCCTAAGCTTGTCAAGTGCACATTTTACCATTTCTTCATGGTCAAAAATCAATTTGGGGCGATCATTTACAGGGCACCACTGAGCCCCAAAAGAATCTACAAGTTGATGGTTATGTTCCTGAATATTAATTAGTGCATAAAACACCACACTAATAACCCTGCCTCCTATATCACGATCAGGTTTTGAAAAAACCCTGACTTGCTCCATAAAAACATCTTTTAGTCCTGTGATTTTTATCAAAACACGAGAAGAAGCTTCGTCGCATGATTCATCAGGATTTACCCATCCGCCCACTAACGACCACTCTCCTTTTGCCGGCTCTAATTTCCGCTTAAATAACAATAATTTTAACTGTTTTCCCTCGTACCCAAAAATCACATTATCTATTGCCACGAGATGCTTTTCCTGAGAATCATATGATTGAATCATAACTATTTTTTATGCAAAAGTACTTATTACCTTTAACAAAACAAATAAAAAGTAACAAATACTTTTTTAAATTTTCCACACTCCAAATTTATGTTGCTCCTTAAAAACTCATAATATGCTAATAACAACCACTATCTGTTGACAGACCGCTATCTTTTTGAGCGTGAAATTGCAAGTGTAAAACGAACTCCTTTGGATTTTACAACGCCTGTTGCAATAGGAAAACGAATTAATGATGATTTTGAACAATTGCATTTTGGTAATGGTTATGACCATAATCTGGTTTTAAATCAGGGAAACGATTCTTTGAATTTTGCTGCTGAAGTTTATGAACCTGTTACCGGGCGAAAGATGGATGTATATACTACCGAGCCCGGAATACAGTTTTATTCGGGCAATTTCCTTGACAAAACAGACATAGGGAAAAACCATGTTGAATATAAAACCCGGTCTGCATTTTGTCTGGAGACGCAACATTTTCCCGATTCGCCAAATCATCCGGACTTTCCTTCTGTTGTTTTAAATCCGAAAGAGAAATATCATCAAAAAACAATTTATAAGTTTTCGGTTATTAAAATATAATAATAGTCCATGAGACCTCTCTATAAAAGGTCATTGTAAAGTTTTCATTTTTCTCATCAGGAATTTTAATTATTTCTGAGGCGTATATACTGCCACAGCAATTTTAGTATCGGCAGTTCCATAATAGAGGAACCATTTGTTGTGAAAATAAGCGAGTCCTTCAACAAAGCAAACATTATTTACCTGTCCGGTAATTTCGTAGGGTTTGCTCGGTTTCATAAAATAGCTTTTTGTCCGGGCAATCAGTTTTTCCGGATTGTTGTTGTCGAACAAGGCTTGTCCGGCGGCATAAGTTCCGGCAGGCAGGGTGGTATCTCCATATTCTTTACTATTCTTGCTATTGTAAATAAGCAGAATCCCTTTTTTTGTAATCAAAGCGAAAGGGCCTGGCTCAACTAACCGGCTGTCGAATTTACCCTTTCTGGGTTTAAGGGCTGCAAAAAGACCTGCCTTCCCGTATCTGTTATCAATACTATCCGGGATTTTCCCTTTGTCTTTCTCTACGGGAGTCCAGTTAATCAAATCATCGGAATGAGCCAGGAAAATATCAGTATCCCCAAAATACATCCAGTATTTTCCATTAATCTTTGTGGCAACGAATTTATCTCCAACCCGCCGGCTAACTATGGCTCCCGACTTGGTAAATATATTGAAATATTTGCCATTGTAGGCTTTCCTGAAAGCAGAGCCATGTTTTGTCCAGTTAACGAGATTTTTGGAGGTCGCAATAAAAAGCCTGGTTCTGTCTCCATTCCAGGCAGTATAAGTCATGTAATATGTTCCACTGTCGTCCTGCACAACACGGGGATCTTCGGTGCCGCCGTCCCATTCGTATTTTTTATACTGATCGTTTTCGGGATACAAAACCGGTTTTGGAAAGCGCTTAAAAGTCAAACCATTGTTGCTTACAGCCAAGCCAATGCGGGAAGTCCCGGCCAGTTTACCTATGCTGTCTTCTGCTCTGTAAAGCAAATAAACTTTCCCGTTTCTTACTACGGCAGCAGGATTAAAGACATCTTTTGCCTCCCATTTTACTAACGTCTTTTGAACAGGCCCCATAAAAGTTACACTGTCCACAGCACCCATAATCGGATTTACCGAATCGACTTTAACAAAAGGACCCAGTGTCCAAGACTTATCCGAAGCGGGTTGGTTCCGGCTACATCCGAAACTTAAAAAAACTATTAGCAATAGTAAAAGGCTCGTGCTTGATAAATATTTTTTCATGATTATATGTATTTGATAAATTGTTAAATCCTATCTTGAGATAATAAAAGATTTTGTGGTAACTTTATGCTTACTTCTGACTTGAATCCAATATACACCGGACTGTAAATATTGCGTATTAAACCGGGTTTCAAACAGACCAACGCTTCCGGTATTAGCAACAGCTTTATTGAGTAATATGCCTGACATAGAATAAATTGAAATTAGAAATTTCTGATTCGGACTACCTGTAAAACGAATGTGAATCACATCATCTGTGGGATTTGGGTAAACAATTAATTGATGAGTTGCAACTTTTTTTTCGATAACTGAAGAAAGCTCCGAATTGTATATTTCCTTCACTTTTTTGTAAGAAATCCCGTAATTATAAATACGGAGTTTATCCATTATTCCATTAAAATTAAAACCAAGCTGGTCTGGTAGCGACTGACCTAAAACAAGATCATACGTTGTTTTATTGATCAGGCCTTCGAATGGTTTATATCCATCCATTGCCCCATCAATAAAAACAAGGCCATCCTTTCCATTGTACAAACCGACAATATGATACCACTTGTTAATTTCAAGTTTTGTTTCCGAATCAATATCAATAATTCCATTACTTCCGTTAATCGTAAAACGGATATGTTCGTTGGTCAACGATATTTTCCAGCGCGATATCCAATTACCGTGAGAAACAAGGTAAGATTCATGATCAAAAAACCGGTTAATCTTTAACCAAAAGCTGACTGTCAGTCCCTTCTGAAAATTCAGTTCTTCGTCATTGGGCATGATAACTTTGCTTGTGGAAACATTGAATTTAATAGCCTTTTTTTCAACGTTCTGCATATCATCCACATAAATACAGTTTGTTACCAAACCATTATGTCCGTTTCCTGTCAGGTCATTTGCATTGCCACTAAACTCATAATATGCTACCAACTTACCGGCTTGTCCCTGAGTCGGGTCCCGAATAAGAACCAAAAGACTATCAGCGGTTGATGCATTTTCACTGTCGGTCACCGTACAAACGAGGTAAACATCAACTACTTTTCCGGGAGCTACAAAAGTGATTGCTTTTCCTGTACCTTCAATTTGCCCTTCGGCAGCTTTCCAGGTATAAGTTATCTCATCACCGTTTGGGTCCGAAGCGAAACAAGTTACTTTCGTTGAACTGTTAGGCGCAAGAATCCGGTCATCGGCCTTTATTTTTTCAATGATCGGCGGTTTGTTAATTTTCTTCACGACCCTGATAGCCAAGGTATCTGCATCAGTTAGCCCACCTGCATCCGTCACCTTACAAATGACCTTTACAGCGCCGGTATCGGCAGGCGCCTTCCAAACAAGCGTATCATCACCCCCGTAGGATTTGCCGTCAACAGCCCAGTCATATTTAAGCTGTGTAGTTTCCCTGTCTTTAGCTGTACAATAAAAAGTAACCGTTTTGGAAGCAACAACAACAGAATCTTTGGCTGCCAGTGCAATAATCCTCGGTGGATAGTTTAATACTTTTTGCCCGGTGTTGTAATCAATAACCACACCATTTACACTTGCACGGTTCAAGTGGTAAACAATTTTGCTATTCGCAGGCATGATAACTGCCATCACCGAAGATTTTGCAGGAATATCAATTTGCACATTGCCCGTTACATCTTTAAGGATTATCCGGTTTGAAACGGCATCATAAATATCGAAGGCAGACTTATTCAAATTTAATTCTACCTGCCTGCTTGTGGCGTATGGGTTATAATAGAGATAGGTCGGGTAAGCATCGTTATGGTAATAATCGGTGGCAAGAAGGTTGAGTTGCAGAATACCTTCAATATTTGTTTTTTTTATAATTGCACCGAGAATTCCCACATGAGATGAGCCATAAAGACCAAGGTTTGTATGTGCCCAACCGCCTTTCATAGCATCTCCCGTACCGTAAGGCCCGGTATTTTTTTCACGAAGTGCTTCATAGGCAACTACCGAATTAGTATCATATTTTGCTGTCCATGCTTTGTTATCCTGCATATTATCCGGTAAGAATTTAGAATAGAAAAACCGTGAAGCGTTGGCTACGTTAAGCACCCATTTTGCAATGGCAGTTGCAAAGCGATCATCATACCTTACCGCCGGAACTAAGGCTCCCACCTGTTCCAGGCTGTTCATATTGAATACATAATCGGTAGAGGTAGTATTTACTTCTCCTATCAGTCCATCCATATCTTTGCCTCCCCAACTCCCTGTAATCACACCCCATCCGCGCAAATTACCTCTGTTAAAACACCAGTTTATCATTTTTTTGATGTCATATTCCGTTCCTTGTTCAGCATTCATACGGGCGGCGATATAAACGCCGTAGGGTAATTGAATCTCATAAGAAGGATTTTCTTTCCAGTTGTTCAAGAAATCAAGACTTAGCTCAGCCCCGATACGATATTTATTATCGCCGGTAATTTCAAAAGCCTGGTATAATATCCAGCCAATGGCACCTGCAGCTTCCGGCTCTTTAACTCCTGTTTCGAGAGGTTTCATAGTCGCAAGATTAAATGCACGATAATTCATGTAAGGATTATGCCATGGAGTCGTGCTACCGCCCATGGCTTTTACAGCCTCTATCCAACGATCAGCGAGGGTGGTAACCTGGTGATCAAAATCTCCCGTATGGGGATAGAAATAATTCAATTGGTAAAAAAAGACGTTGGGCATGGTTTCGTACCACCAGTCGTGACCGGAAGAAGCTACAGGATTGTTGAGGTAAACATCTTCAGCGGGTCTCCGGTTAAAATATTCTTCACACAGCAAAGGCCAGTTATATCCATACTGGTCAGACTTATCAATACCCACAAGTGTTGCTCCCACTACTGCCGGAATTACATTAATAGCTTCTTTTCCCGGGAGGCTGTTTGTCCCCACGTATGACTGAATGGCGAGGGCAGGGTGGTTGGGGTAGTTGGTTGTGTTCTTAAACACAGTAGCCAATGGTAAATATTGTCCGGAAGCATTCAGGTTAAATACCAGTTTGTCATATTGCATGGCAACCTGTTTCCAATTCCGCATTTCATAAGGCTGAGGCATATCAGGCATCTTACTGACACGGGGAATAGAAATTTGTTGAGCAAACGACAAATTAAAAATGAGGCTGCATACAAGAGTTAATAGTTGTCTCATGGGCAGGTGGCAAATAATTCCAAAAAGCCTCTACTATTTAGGTAGAGGCTTTTCAAAATCAACTTACACATTACTATTGGGTAATAGTATTGTCTTTTTCATAAGCGTAGAGCGCTTGAATCTGTGCTCCGGTCAATGCGATATTGTAAAGGCGAACATCATCTATGTCACCTTTAAAATAGCCGCCCCAGTTCACATAAAACGGGCTTTTATCAGATGTGCTATAAATACTGGTAGGAAGGTCTGATCCGATAGACAGCGGAATATTATCAACAGTTACCGGTGTGCCGGGAGTATTCGTCCATGCTTTTACCAAAGCACCATTAACATAAAAGTTCATTTTTCCGTTTTCAAATGTAACGGCGACAGCTGTCCATTTAAGTGAATCAATTGATGTCGGATTGCTATCCCTGTCATAAATGGCTGGATCACCATTCGGTTTTACTGCTTTAACAGTAAAGAACAGGAAATCAGAAGATTGAAGATTTAGTTTCCATCCATTCCAACGGTCCAAAGAAATAATATAATCGTTATTAGGTTGTTCTTCCATTTTAATCCACAGGCTGATGGTGATTTCCTTAGGATTCAAAGCGGTAGAATAGGGAACAACAATATCGCTGCCCTTGTCAAAATGATAGCTATCATTGGCATTGCCAAACCGGTCTGTAGTCAGCTGCGGAGCAGGACCGGCACCCCAATGGGCATGGCCTTTCGTAGGTACTCCATTATTACCATTTCCGGTGGCATCTTTGGCATTTCCGTTGAACAACCAGTGTGCCACAAGTGCACTTGGCGCAACATCGGTAATCTTTTGTCCTTCAAAATTGGTAACAGAAGCATTAAGCGCAACAACAGCGGCATCCAATTGTTGTTGGGTCACGCAATTTTTACTCCGAACACCGGAAGCAAGGCCAATAGCTGTTTTAAAGGTGGCTTTTGAACCGCTGATATATTCTCCGGGATTAGTACCTTCAACAGCACTGTTATACAATGTTTGTGCATCAGCAATAGCTTTATCAAGCTGGGTGTACGATACCGTAGGACAACTTACGCTGGTGTTCTTTTTACACCCGCTAAGTATGATGCTCAATGTAAGTGGGATGAGCAACATCAATAACAAAACTTTAGTTTTTCTCATAATAATTTAATTTTAATTTAACATAAATATAATTGATTAATATAATTAACATTTTTATTTGTATTCAAAATCAGTTCCCCTCACTTTTCGGAGGAGACTGAAGTCTTAAATTTGTATTCAATTCACTTTGTGGAATGGGCATGAATTTATCTTTTTCGTAATTAAAGTTTGGCTTATCGCGAAATGCATGATTGGCATATATTGATCCATACCTGATAATATCAAAATATCTGTGAAACTCAAACCCCAATTCAACTCTTCTTTCATGCCGAATGGCAATTCTTACCAGGGCCTGACCATTGTTTTGAATATCCGGCAACAAGCCATTCGGAATATTCGGATATCCCGGTAACGACGAGTCGTATTTGTAGGAATCCCTGGCACGTTTTCTCACCATATTGACATAAGTAACAGCTTCTCCTGATTTGCCCTGTTCATTGAGCGCTTCCGCCATCATCAACAATACTTCCGAATATCTCATAAACTGATAATTTAATTCCCCATCTGCTTTGTTCTTCTTTGACACTTCAGATAAAGGCTGAATATATTTTCTATTCATATAACCACTGGAAGACCACGTGGAATCAAACAGTGTGGAATCGGACCAGAAATGTCCTTCGCGGCCAACCGTATAATCAAGACGGGGATCGACAACGCCATTAGCAGTTACTTCAAAAGCATCTACAAAATTCTGTGTGGGGACGTCAAAGCCGTAACCGTTATTGGTTCTCGGGGCAAACCACTGGTTCAACCTGTTACCGAGCCATGGATTCTGGTCGGAAAGATGTTGAACGGAAAAAATAATTTCAGCATTATCCTTAGTATGCAGCTTAAAATTATCACTATAAATGTTTTCCAGTCTGTAAAGTCCTGACTGAATCACCTGGTTTGCGGCATTCTCCGCTTGGCCCCACTTTTTTAAATACAGATAACATTTTGCAAGTAAACCCCATGCCGAATACATGGTAGCACGGCCGGCTTCTGCAGTTTTCGGTAACTTTGCAGCTGCATCAATAAGGTCAGGGATAATTACATTGGAAAAGACATCGTTAACCGGAGTGGCTGCTGTTTGCATTTCAGAGGGGGTAGGCACTGAAGTGTGCACAGGTATATTCCCGAAAATACTTGCCAGCCAATAATAACAATATGCCCTGAGGAATTTAGCTTGTCCGATGATATCATCTTTCTCTTTCTGGGGCATGTTGATACTTCCGATATTGTCAAGCAACCAATTAGCCCTGGAGATGCCTTCATAGTAGATATTCCATACGTCCTCAAGATTCCCGTTTATAGTAGTGATATTGAAATCGTTGATAAGGCCGATATCTGCCTGGTCACCGGGAATTCCACCTTTCGCTGCATCATCAGAGGCTATATCACCAAAAACCCATATCCGGTTGTTTGAATTGGCAAATGAAATGGAATTGTAAATACCGGTCAAAGCCAGCTCGGCATCAGAAGCTGTCTTATAAAATTGAAAATTTGAGCGTTTGCCGAGTAAACCTTCGTTTAGAAATTTTTTGCATCCGGAACTAACAGTGATCAGGGCAATTAGTATCAGGATAGCTATTTTTAGATTGTATTTCATCTTATTAGGTATATCGGTTAAAAATTAAAATTAACGCCCATTGTGAAAATTCTTGGTACGGGATAGGTTCCCCAGTCGATACCTGAAGCAAGGTCAGGATTTTTCACTTTTTCACCCTGTAGGTTGTTACTGTTATACATTTCGGGGTCAAGACCCGGATATTTTGTGAAGGTAAATGCGTTTTGAACACTGAAATAGACCCTGAGTAACTTAACCCATGATGATTTTCCAAATGGTACTTTGTAACCTAAAGTCAGATTTTTAACTCTGAGATAACTACCTGATGCAAGGAAACGCGTTGATGCAATTTTATTGTTTGTAGCCCCAATCCACGATGCACGTGGGTATTTATTGGTCGATCCCTCTCCTGTCCAATGGTGGTCATAAAATCTTTTTGTAACATTGAAGCCACGATAAAATCCCTCAATATCCTGATTTATTTGCATATAAATCTTATTTCCGTAAACACCCTGGAAGAAAACTGACAGGTCGAAATTTTTCCACGAAAAATTAAAAGTAAGTCCATAAAGTAATTTAGGAATGGCACTCCCAACATGAACCCTGTCTTTTGCATTAATTATGTTGTCTCCATTCTGATCTTTGAATTTAACATCTCCGGGTTGGATGTTGGGTCCCTGGTACGGACTTGAAAAAACGTCAAGACTATTCTGGAAGATACCTATCATTTGATACATGTAAAAAGATCCTATGGAATAACCCACCTCCGTGCGTGTGGCGAATATTCCATTATCGACTCTTCCGGCATCTATCGGACGACCACCCCCCAGTTTTTTCACCACATTTTTTAGAATGGAAAAGTTACCACTTATTTCGTATTTAAAATCTCCTTTGACTTCTCGCCAGGAAAGTTCCGTTTCAAATCCCCGGTTTAGTATTTCGCCTGCATTAATAAAAGGCGGATTTGCACTGCCTCCACTGGGTGGGAGAGGTACCGGCACAAGCATGTTTGTGGTATATCTCCAATAATAATCCATGGTCATGCTTAGTCTGTTGTTCAAAAAAGCAAGGTCTGAACCTATGTCGTAAGTTGTCGAAGTTTCCCAGGTAGTGTTTATATTTCCCAAAGAGGATACAACATTACCATTGTAAACAACTCCACCGTAAGGATAGTTGTAACCGGGAGAGATGATTGAAAGATAATTGTATAGCCCAATATCCTGATTTCCTGATTGTCCAAAACTTAACCTTAGCTTTAACTGGTTAAGCCATTTTACATTGGTCAGAAAGCTTTCCTTTTCAATGTTCCACCCAAATGATCCTGCATAGAATACGCCCCAGCGATGTTTTGGTGCGAACCTGGAGGAGCCGTCTGCCCTGACAATGGCTTCAAAGAGAAAGCGACTGTCATAATTATAATTTACCCTGCTAAAGGCAGAAAGCAACGACCATCCTGTTTCGGTTTCAGAGGCCCCTTTGTTCAGCGTAAGTCCGTTTCCAAGAAACCGAAGATAGGAAGCCTGGTCAGGGAAATCACGATCACTTCCCCATTGTTGGTGATTAGTATTTTTTATTGCTTCTGTGCCGGCCAAAACGGAAAGAGTGTTTTTTTTATTAAATGCCTTATTGTAGGTTAGTGTATTTGTCCAGTCCCATGTGGAATTAACCCCCATCCCTTTGCTCAAACTGTTGGGACTGTTTATCCTGTTATCAGTACCCCAATTTTCATTAAACCGCTTCTCATCCATTATAATCATATCAACGCCGAGATTTGACCTGAACTTTAATCCGGGTATGATATCCCAGTTCAGGAAAATATTACCAAATACACGGTAGTTTTTAATTGACCAGTCATATTTCTTTGCTAATCCCACAGGATTATATCCGTCGCCAAACCATGTGTTCAAAGCTGCCCGGGAATAGCCCTTAAAATTTGGCAGATCCATGTAAGATCCATCAGTATTATAAACAGGCGTCGCTGGTGTCCGGAAAAATGCATAGCGAACAACACTCCCTCCGTTCCCGCCATATCCATCGCCTGAACCTCCAATAAGGTTCTGGTTGGAAGAGGTCAGGATAATATTTGTCCCTATGACGACCTTGTCGGATAAGTGACTGGAAATATTTATCCTGAGGTTTACTTTTTCGTAACCGGAATTTAAAATAATACCTTCCTGTTTCAGGTAACCTACGCTTAAAAGATAGGTGGATTTGTTTGTGCCTCCGGAAAATGATATCTGATGGCTGGTTATCATTGCCGGCCTGAAAATAGCCTGCATCCAGTTGGTATTGGCCAATTGTGGTAAAATACTCTTTGGTATAGGAGCTCTGCCATCAGCAGCGGCAGCCTGGTTAAAAATATCAACATATTCCTTGGTGTTGGCCATGGGTGTGAGATGTCCGTGAGTTTGAATCCCGAAGTACGCGTTGTAACTTATCACTGGTTTTCGGTTGGTTCCCTTTTTGGTTTTTATAATTACGACCCCGTTTCCGGCACGGGCGCCATAAATTGCTGCTGAGGCTGCGTCCTTTAGAATGGTGATTGATTCAATGTCATCCGGACTCAGAATACCGGTAATATCTTTGGTGGGAACCCCATCAACGATATACAAAGGGGCATTGTTGTTGATGGTGCCGATTCCCCTTATTCTCACTTTCACACTTTCGCCGGGCTGACCGGTGGTTTCATTAACCTGAACGCCTGCCGCCTGGCCTGCCAATGCCTGATCAACACGTGCCACAGGTAAGTTGTCGATATCCGTCATTTTGATGGTAGAAATGGCGCCCGTTACATTACTCTTTCTTTGCACGCCATAACCCACTACAACAAATTCTTTGAGTGATTGAACGTTCTCTTTCAAAACAATATTTTTGGTTATTACCGAAACAGAATTTACCGGGATATTATATTCCTGTGTTGTGTAACCGACATATGAAAACACCAGCGTCGCACCTTTTTGTAATTGGATAGTATATTGTCCATTCAAATCAGTGGCGGTACCGGTACCGGTAATTCCTTTAACATACACACTCACTCCCGGCAGGGTACTACCATCCTCCGCTTTTACGGTGCCGGACACTGTAATCTTACTCTGCTGAGTCTGTTTTTCCCCTTTCCCTGCTTTTGCAGGGGTAAGAACAACTTTTTTACCCATGATTCTGTAATTTACACCGGAACCTTTAAACAGTTTATTTAAAACATAACCAATCGTGCTTTTTTCTACCTGAATGTTCACCTTTTTATTTAAATCAACAAATTGACTGCTCCAGGCAAAAGTAAATTTACTCTGATTGGAAATATTATCAAGCACTTGCTGGATTGAAGCATCTTTCAGGTCGATAGACAAAAGTGTTTCCTGCGAATAAGTTTTTGCAGACAAGGTTAAGACGTTCAGCAAAACTAGTATGAATGTAAGTTTCATGATGAGAAAGATTTTATTTTTCAGAAGCTTGCCAAGCCATCTAAATATTGATGCATTATTCATACTTTTGTATTTGTAATTATTACTTGTTAATAAACTTATGTATCGTTTATTAACTTTGTTTTTACTTGTTCGGGAAATGTGCCAGCATTTCCCGTTCTTTTTTCTTATCCGAACAGAATTTCTTTCCTAAGGACCATTCTTCTTAGCTCATTGTTTTTAATTAGGATATTTTCTATTCTTCATAAAATCACTCCACCGTTTTTCGTCTCTCGTAACAAAAATCCGGTTACCGGATATAGTAAATCGAATGGGTGTCATCTCTTTCAATAACTTCAAGACTGCCGACAGGGAGTCATTTTCAAAATCAACAGTGTAATTAAATTGCTCGATTGTTTTGTCGTTGGCAACCATATCCACATTATACCACCTGTTTATTCTTTTCATAACTTCCGAAAGTGGCGTATCTTTAAAAATCAGACTGCCATCTTTCCAGGATGTATAAATCCTTGTATCCACTTTTTTTACGATAAAGACATCCTTTTTCGTTTTAAATACGCTTCTTTCTCCGGGAGATAGGATGACCTTGCTTTCTACGTTGCCGTTTGCATTTACATGATAAGCCATGATGCGGCCGTGAACCAGCGTAACGGATACCTGTTTTGCCGGGTAGGCTGAAATATTAAAGCCCGTCCCCAACACTTTTACATTCATTTCGGATGTGGAAACTATAAAAGGATGTGCTGCATCTTTGGTTACTTCAAAATAAGCTTCTCCCACCAAATATACAGTTCTGGTTTTTCCTACAAAATGCTCAGGATATTTCAAAGTACATCCCGAATTAATCCACACCCTTGTACTGTCGGATAAAACTAACAACCTTTTTGCTCCACGCGGTACTACTACCCGGATGTAAGCCACTTTGTTTGGCTTGGGATGATGCAGGAGAAAGTACCCGCCTGCAAATAGCAAAATAGGAATTAGAAAAATAGCAGCAATTTTAAAAAGTTTCTGAAAAATAGTCCCATTTAAATAATTTTTGATAAAAGATGTTTTTCTTTTAGTAGTGGTTGCTTTTGTGTTTTCAGCCTGCTGTATTTTAGCCAGAATCTGTGCAAAAATCTTTTTCTGATCAGCAGTAAACTGATTTTTATGTTTTTCTGATTCTTTCCACAAGTGTTCTGCTTCTGCGAAGAGGAAGTTCTGTTCCTCCTTGGAATCTAACTTATCCAAAAGTTGCTTTAACTCTTCCTTCGAATAACCGTAGTTAAATAACTTTTTCAGATTTATACTTTTTCTTTCTTTCTTCATCATAACAACTCTCCTGTATAATTAATACACTTTACGTGACAATAACAATGATTAATACAGTAAAAAAACTTTTGTAAACCTTCAAATTCGAAATAATTTTCAATCCCGGTTATTACATAAAACGTAAGAGCAGAAAAAGTACCGGGACAAAATCCTTTAATCCTTTACGAATAAATTTCAACGCTTTCGATACCTGGCTTTCTACGGTATGTACGGAAACGCCGAGATGTTTTGATATCTCTTTATGTGATAATCCTTCCTCCCGACTGAGCTGAAATATTTTTTTTCGTTTGGTTGGCAGCTGAGAAATCAGGTTATTTAAGCTGCGTTTTACTTCATTAAATGACACCTGTTTATCCGTTTGTCGGCAATCTTCTAAACCATCGTCTAATAGTTGATTAACAAATAATTGCCGATGAATGGTAGTGCGAATATGATTCAATGCCAGGTTTTTTGTCATGGTAAACAGAAAGCCGGAAAATGATTTTTCACAGTCAAGAGAGGCTCTTTTTATCCATAGTTTTACAAAAACATCCTGCGTTATATTCTCGGCATCCTCTTTTTGATTTAAAAAAGAATAACAAAAGAAATAAAGTTGCTCCTGATATATGCGAAAAATTTTTTCAAAAGCAATTTTGTCCCCATTTTTTAATGCCTTAACTAAATTTTTTTCGTCTGTCAAAATCTTTGGTTTACTAGTTCCAAAATGGTCTGAACGTATAATTATATCGTACAAATATACGCTTTAATGTATTTATCAGAATATCTTCAAAACTTCAACTGTCAGCAAAAAAATCTTCATTCTGGTTATTACACATACAAAAAATCCTGACGTAAGTTCAATTAGTAAATGCGACTTTTTAGGGGTAAAATACCAAAGGATGGAAACGGGTACTAAAAAGTTATTCCGGAATAATTGTACCTTTACATTTTCTAAATTCGAAACAAAGATGAATCATTCCGAAAACGCCTGTCTCTTCTGTGCAAAAACACAATTACGATTTGTTGCATAAATAATATGTCTGATAAATTTAAGAATAAATACCGAATAAAATCGGCCCGACTACAAAATTGGGATTACGGGTGGAATGCGGCCTATTTTGTAACTATTTGCACAAAAAACCGTGAATCATTTTTTGGTGAAATTGTTAATGGTGAAATGCAATTATCCCCAATTGGTGAAATTGCCAATTTATTATGGTATGAAATTAAAAATACCCTGTCATCAATTGTCGGGGGGTATAAATCAGCCGTTTCCAAATATGCGCACCGTTTGGAATTTGAATGGCAATCCCTGTTCCATGACCACATTATTCGCAATGAAATATCATTTTATAATATTTCAGAATATATAAAGAACAACCCGAAAAATTGGGGAAAAGATAAATTTACATCTAAAAATCACAAAAAATGATTTGGATTATTGTTATGTCAGGGCTTATTCTCATGGCGGTTGTCGTCCTTTTCTATTTTATGGTCAGAGGGTTTATCAATCCGGTGGAACGGTATAAAGTCCCTGAAGACCTACCTTTTAAGGTTGATGAGGTACAAATTCCTCTTCCGGATGGCCGGCACCTGTATGGCTGGTGGATAGAAACAGATAAAAAAGCCCCCACCATTATTTTCGCACATGGCTGGGGGCGAAACATGCGCCGGATGTCACCCTATTTGAAACAATTTTGTTGTAAAGGATTTAATATGCTGGCTTTTGATGCACGCGGTCATGGTAACAGCGACCCGGACAAATATTCCAATCTGGTAAAATTTGCCGATGATATTATTGCTTCCATCAACTACATAGAAGATAACCAAAAAACAGAAAATCAGGTGTTTTACCTTGTCGGGCTGTCCATAGGCGGAGCAGGCTCCATCTATGCTGCCGGTCATGACGAAAGAATAAAAAAGGTAGTTACCGTAGGCGCTTTTGCCCATCCGGCTTCAGTGATGAAAAAGCAATTCAAAGACCATCATATTCCATACTTCCCCATGATATGGTTTATGTTCAAGTATTTAAAAGTTTTTCAAAAACTAGATTTAGACAAAATAGCTCCGGAAAAACACATTGCCAATGCCAATGCTTCCTTTTTGCTGATTCATGGCGAGGAAGATGTGACAGTGCCTGTGGAAGAAGGGAAGCTGCTGGCCAAAGCGGCAGGTAGCCGTGCCGAACTATGGATTATTCCCCAACGTGGGCATTCCGATTGCCATTTGGAAAAAGGATTTTGGGAAAAAGTCATTGGTTTTATGCGCCGTTAAAACCGGTATGATATTTTGTGTCTTTCTGCAGGATAATATGCAAAAGCATTAATTTAGCCCAAAAATTTTCCTATGAAACGGATTTATTTGTTGTTGCTTTCACTGACTTCCGGATTACTGCTGGCGGCTGCCTGGCCGGAACACGGTTTTACGCCGTTGATTTTTGTTGCGCTGGTACCACTGTTTTTTGTACAGCAATATCTTGGCGATAGCGGCCGTAAAGGTATGTTTTGGCTCTCATGGCTTACCTTCTTCATCTGGAACGCCCTGACAACATGGTGGATATGGAACTCAACAGCAGGAGGAGCGGTAGCAGCTATTTTATTGAACTCGCTTTTTATGGCAACGGTTTTTCAGGTTTTTCATATCTCGAAAAAATGGCTGTTCAACAACAGGCGTGGTTTTGGAATTTTGATTTTTTACTGGATAAGCTGGGAATATTTTAACATGAACTGGGATCTGACCTGGC
>ENA-ORDP01000517-ORDP01000517.1-marine-sediment-metagenome-genome-assembly--contig:-NODE-517-length-24938-cov-3.706547_pt1 | contig 24938 bp, 16 predicted proteins | sample MGYA00248627_ERZ508539 | MGnify/ENA primary metagenome ERZ508539 (study PRJEB26208, sample SAMN05571518) | marine sediment metagenome | biome: deep sea; feature: Hydrothermal vent; material... | reverse complement strand
TATCGGGTTATTCTGGTGAACTCCAATCCGGCAACGATTATGACTGATCCGGAAATGGCGGATGCTACCTACATCGAGCCGATTACCTGGCAAACGGTTGCGCAAATTATTGAAAAAGAAAAACCCGACGTGTTATTGCCCACCATGGGTGGGCAAACTGCATTGAACTGTGCATTGGATTTAGATCGTGAAGGGGTGCTGGAAAAATTTTCTGTAGAGATGATCGGTGCTAAGAAAGAGGCCATCGATAAAGCCGAAGATCGAGACCTGTTCCGCAAAGCGATGAAAAAAATTGGCCTGGATATGCCCACGTCTGCGATTGCACATAGCATGGAAGAAGCAGAACAAGTACAGGCCCAAATTGGTTTTCCAACGATCATAAGACCATCATTCACCATGGGTGGCAGTGGCGGCGGTATCGCCTATAACAAGGAAGAATTCCTTGAAATCTGCGAGCGAGGACTGGATCTTTCTCCTACTAACGAATTGTTAATTGAAGAATCAGCATTAGGCTGGAAAGAATATGAAATGGAGGTGGTGCGTGATACGAAAGATAACTGCATCATTATCTGTTCGATTGAGAATCTAGACCCGATGGGAATTCATACCGGTGATTCGATAACGGTAGCACCCGCTCAAACCTTAACGGATAAAGAATATCAAATTATGCGTAATGCCTCGTTAAAGGTGTTGCGCGAGATCGGTGTTGATACCGGTGGGTCTAATGTACAGTTTGCAATAAATCCAGAAGATGGTCGTATGATCATTATTGAAATGAATCCGCGCGTATCGCGTTCATCGGCCTTAGCCTCCAAGGCAACCGGATTTCCGATTGCGAAAATTGCGGCTAAGCTGGCCGTGGGTTATACCCTCGATGAATTACAGAATGATATTACCGGTGGAGCCACTCCTGCCTCGTTTGAACCTACGATTGACTATGTAGTCACAAAAATTCCCAGATTTACATTTGAGAAATTCCCGCAGGCCGATGCGCGGTTGACTACCCAAATGAAGTCGGTTGGTGAAGTGATGGCGATGGGGCGGACTCAACAGGAATCATTACAAAAAGCCATACGTGGCCTTGAAATTGGCTCTGACGGTTTTAATGAGATGGTTGATCTGGGTAATCCTGATGCTAAGAAAATTATTCGGGCTGAATTAAAATCAGCTGGCCCACATAGGCTCTGGTATGTCGGTGATGCTTTTCGCGCTGGTTACACAATAGATGAAGTGTTTGAATTCACCGCAATCGATCCCTGGTTCCTGACTCAGATTAAAGAACTAATTGACATTGAGGCCGAAGTGGTTAAGCAGGGCATGGATGCGATGGATATGCAACGCATTCGAAAATTAAAACGCAAAGGATTTTCGGATTCTCGTCTTGCGACATTATTGGATGTTGAGGAAAATATATTCCGAACTCATCGTATTAACCACGGTGTACGCCCGGTTTATAAACGGGTTGATACCTGCGCGGCAGAATTTTCTACAAATACGGCCTACATGTATTCAACCTATGAAGAAGAGTGTGAAGCCGCCCCCTCCAACAAAGATAAAATAATGGTGTTGGGTGGCGGACCAAACCGCATCGGCCAGGGAATAGAATTTGATTACTGTTGTGTACATGCGGCAATGGCCTGCCGCGATGAAGGTTATGAGACCATTATGGTGAACTGTAATCCGGAAACCGTTTCAACCGATTACGATACCTCTGATCGATTGTATTTTGAGCCATTAACCTTTGAAGATGTGATGGAGCTGATCGATCTTGAAAAACCAAAGGGCGTAATTGTTCAGTATGGTGGTCAAACACCTTTAAAGCTCGCGCGTGATTTAGAGGCGGCGGGTGCGCCTATTATTGGCACGTCACCCGATTCGATCGACCTGGCTGAAGACCGTGAACGTTTCCAGAAATTAATTACTGATTTAGGCTTATTACAACCACCCAACCGCACGGCACGCGCAGAAGATGAAGCCGTTAAATTAGCTGAAGAAATTGGTTATCCGTTAGTGGTCCGCCCATCGTATGTGTTGGGTGGTCGTGCAATGGAGATCGTATTTAACGAAGATGAACTCCGTCGCTATATGAATGAAGCGGTCAAGGTTTCGAATGAATCTCCCGTGTTGCTCGATAGATTCCTCGATGATGCGGTTGAGATTGATGTCGATGCGGTTTGTGATGGTGAAAATGTTTTAATTGGGGGCATCATGCAACATATTGAACAAGCCGGTATCCATTCAGGCGACTCGGCCTGTTCACTGCCGCCTTACAATCTTGACCCTAAATTGCAGGACGAGATGCGCGAACAGGTTGCTAAAATGGCAAAAGGCCTAAATGTAATTGGTTTAATGAATACTCAGTTTGCAATCAAAGATGACACGGTTTATGTATTAGAGGTTAATCCTCGTGCATCACGTACCGTACCTTTTATTTCTAAAGCTACGGGTATGGCTTTAGCGAAAATATCTGCGCGCTGTATGCTGGGAAAGAGCCTGGTTGAGCAAAATGCGACGGAAGAACGTATTCCAAAGTACTATAATGTAAAAGAGGCGGTATTTCCTTTTATAAAATTTCCAGGTGTCGATACGATATTGGGTCCTGAAATGAAATCAACCGGTGAAGTGATGGGCGTGGGCGTAACCTTTGGCGAGGCTTTTTTAAAAGCGCAGTTGGGTGCGGGGGAAATATTACCCACCGAAGGTAAGGCTTTCATGAGTGTACGAGAGGCGGATAAAATTAATTTAATTGATGTAGCTCAGAAACTGGCTAATCTTGGTTTTGATCTGATTGCAACACGCGGTACGGCTCGCGAAGTTAAAGCCGCGGGTATTGAATGTGACATTGTAAATAAGGTGGACGAAGGTCGACCTCATATTGTTGACATGATTAAGAACCAGGAAATAGATTTAATTATTAATACCACTGAAGGGCGTCAGGCAGTTGCGGACTCATATGAAATTCGTCGTGCGGCATTGCAAAATAAAGTTGTGTATACCACCACATTGGCGGGCGGTGATGCAATCTGTATTGCCATCAAGGACAACGAAAATACTGGTGTTTTAAGCCTGCAAGAGATACATAAAGATCTAAACAGGGAGAAAAGTTTATGAGTCGTGCACCGATCACAACCAGTGGCGCAGAAAGATTGCGCGCCGAACTGGATGAGTTAAAAAAAGTCAAACGTCCGGCCATCATTCAAGCCATCGCCGAGGCTCGTGAACACGGTGACTTAAAAGAAAATGCCGAATATCATGCGGCCCGCGAGCAACAAAGTTTTACCGAAGGTCGTATCCAGCAAATCGATGGCACCTTATCGAATGCGGATATCATTGATGTCGTCACGATTGGTAAAAACGCCGGTAGTAAAATTGTTTTTGGTGCGACGGTTGAATTATTCGATAGCAACGAAGAAAAAGATGTAACCTATCAAATAGTCGGCGAACTGGAAGCCGATATCAAATTAAATCTAATTTCTATTACCTCACCCATTGCCCGCGCCTTAATTGGTAAGAGCCCAGATGATGTAGCTGTGGTGAAGGCGCCAGGTGGTGATCGGGAATACGAAATTGTTGCGGTTCGCTACGAATAAGATAGTACTCACATAAAAAGCGCGTTCAAAATTCTGTGTCACGGTTAATTTAAATATTTAAAACCTTATCTAACCGGTCTTCAAAGTAAATAGCCAACTGCGATAATGCTTGACTCCAGTTATGAATCGGCATCGTAGCCAACGCACATCGTGAGGCAGGCTTTCCATTTCTCGGTCGCATTTACTTTTCCAGCGTATGATAACTTTAATAAGCCATTTTGTTCGGGAAGGAGGCCTCTTTGGTTTTTGTGAGTTTTCGAAACTGGCGATGCACGGCCTCAACGGCGTTGGTGATGTAAATAACTTTTCGTATCGGTGCCGGGTTTTAACATAAGTTGATAATGATCCTACTTTCGACGCTATGACTGAATCACAACGGGGTAAGTCTCGGCCCATTTGGTATCCAGTTCATTCAGAGCTGTTTCAGCAGGGCCGGGCTGCTGATCCGATAGATGAATTTTAAACCCGCCATAAAGGCCTATTGTTTTTTTGATGCGAAGTACTTCATTGAATACCTAATTTGATGAATAATGCACAGTTGAATTTCGGTTTGCGAAAAAATAGTTTCGATGAAGTAGCACGGTGATATTCGTCCACCTGTTCAGGGGAAGGCCGTATTGTTTAATTGTTATGTGGCGAGACTTCGGGGGAGCTGATTTATTGTCCAACATGAAAGGATTAAGAATATTAGACATTTTTTATATACGAGATGCTAATGCGTATTACCACCCTCATAGTTTTGTCGCCAGAGAATCTCTTCATTAGTAAATATTGGGTGTTCGATAAAATGTTATTTGATCTATATACATTTGTTTAGCGATGGAACACCTTATGCCAGGCTTGACTTCAATCGTAGGTGATTTGGCCATAACCCAACGGGCTTATTCAGCGCAATGAACACGGGGTCGTTAAAGCCTGAATAATCATTAGTACCGAATTCAATACTACTTTTACAGTCATATGGTGAACTCATTCAAGTTTATTCAATTTTTATATTTTTAGCCGACTTCATTTATTAATCTTTTCTATCTCATCTGTTTTGTGCGCGCTCCCCTAAGATGTTATCAAATTATGGTTTAGCCCAACCATAAAACGTTGAACAGAATCAACTATGCCGATATTTTTCTGGAACGAAGTGTTCTGTTTTTTTCTCACCAAACTTAACAGTCTTTATAAATATTTAACTTATGTTATTGATTTAAATACTAAATATTATTTCTACACAATGTGGCCCGTCTTATGCAAACACCTTATTTAAACATTGGCAGGGTGCCTCATCCGTTAGGGTTGGTGGCGTTTTTACTCGTTAGCAAACTCGATCAGGTTAAGGGCTCTGGCATGCCGAGGGGATACAAAAAATGAGAAAACTTTTATCAATTTATCGCAGTGAGGAATTCGGTGCAGCAAAAAAATATCCAGTTTCCGGATGGGGCAGGGTGGAGCAGTTGTTTGTCATCTGGCTCGTACTTATCGGCATTGGTATGGGAATTGTTTATTCATCTACTGCCGAAGCCATTCCTGCCTTTGCTCGCAAATACGATGTTAGCTGCAATGTCTGTCATACACGCCAGCCGCGACTGAATCCTTATGGGCAGCGCTTTATGGAAAATGGTTTTCAATTACCAGGAACCAGCGACGGTGGTGTGACCGAAAAACGGCTATTTGGTGGACCACTTGATGGCGCTACGTTGGATAAGATCAGCAATTATATGGCGGTGCGGTTTCGTGCGGACATTCAGAAGGCAAATTTCCGTGACAAGGCTGCCACGGAGACGTCCGATGACTGGGATATTGTGTTTCCAAATGTTGTAAATATCTTCTTTGCCGGAACGGCGACAAAAGACATCAGCTTTTTCCTGGAAACGGAATATGCTACCCGTGGGGCTGAAGAGCCAGCGCTGCGGTTTGAACGTGCCTACCTGGTGTTTGACAATCTGGGTGGGCAGCAAGTTGCGAACCTGAAGATCGGTGTGTTCGATCCCGCATCGTTCTTTGCCTTCCCGACTCATCGTCAACAACTAAATCCGGTGCCGCCGGAGGCTGAAACAGATACGTATCCACCGACTATCAATCGTATTCCACTTTTACCGCTCGCGTTTGCCAGCAAAATGTATGGTTTATCTCGTGGCGCAAGCTATGTAGGAGTTGATACGCCCGGAGGAGCGGCAAATGATCCAACGGATTCTGAACAAATTAAAGAGGATTTCGCCATCTTGCCATTTGCGCCGTTATTGTATAACTCGCCAGCGATGACCGGCCTCTCGGTACACGGCCGACCCTTTGGGCCCAATTTTCTTTATCAAATAGGGGTTGCCCAGAACAAGACGGCCGAGAGCACATCAAAAACTCGTTGGGATCAGTACATTACGTTGCGCTACGACCTTCTTTATGGTGAGTACTCGGCTTTTCAGGTTTCGGGTTTTTATTACACCGCGCCCAAGGCAGCCATGCCAACTTTAAATATGGCAGGGACGTTGGCGTATGCGGATCAAGCAGTGGACTGGAACCGCTATGGTATTGGTGCACGTTGGACCAGCAAGTGGTGGGATGTTTACGGCACCGTGATATGGGATGAGATCGATCAACCTTCATTTACCGGAGTGGGATCAACATCCACCTGGGACACCAGTGCGATGGGAACCAGTGTCGAAGTGGATTACCTGCTCAATGCCAGGTGGTTACTGGGTACGCGTTATGACTCGATGAGCGCGGGCGGTTTAATCAGAGGTATGCCTGGCTGGAATCAGCCGATGAAACAGGATGCGTCATTTATCGGTCTGTTGGCCAAGTACTACCCCACACCTAATATTGGTCTCTATGTGCGCTATCACTATAACCTGGAGAGCTCGGCTACGTTACCGACTGCACTAGGTGGTGGCGAACATCCGGCCACCAATCTCAAGTCCATGGCCTTTGCTGGCATCGACATGGCATTTTGAGCAAAAAGGAGAATCCCATGATACACATTAAAAAAATTACGGTATGGGTTTTGACGATGGGTATTTTGCCCCTGTTCATTTCCACCCAGAGTCTGGCAGCACAAAGCGACAAGAAGGCAAAAGCCGGGATCAAGCCAATGTCCATTGAAGTCGCGCAATATACAAAGCGTCCACCGGTAAACAAGGCAACGGTCGCCGAGGGTCGGCGCCTCTATGAGAATGCGTGTATTTTTTGCCACGGTGTAGAGGCTAATGGCAAAGGACCCGTGGCCTATTTTCTGAGTCGAGATACTGCGCCATTGCCACGTGACTTTACTCTGGGGCCATATAAATTCCGTTCTACCGAAAGTGGTGAGCCGCCGCTGGACGAAGATCTGTTTCGCACCATCACCAAAGGCATAAGCGGCTATATGCCAGCCTTCGTAGCCCTTGATGCGGATGATCGCTGGAAGCTGGTTTATTACATAGAGAGTTTGATCCCGGAAGATTTTAAAGATGTCGAACCGGTGCCCATCAAGGTGGTGGGTAAACCGGTTCCAATGACGGCTATGAGTGTGCAGCGTGGATACCTTTTGTATCAGAAGGCCAAATGTTGGGAGTGCCATGGTGGTGGTGGTAAAGGTGACGGCGAGAAGGCACCGAAATTAAAGGATGACTTGGATATACCAGCACCGCCCACGAATTTGACCATGCCCAGTTCGTTCAAGGCGGGAAATCGGCCCGAGGATTTGTACCGCACCATCCTCAGTGGCCTTGATGGTGGCCCCATGCCTTCTTTTCAGGATCAGTTTGAGGGCCATGAGCAGGATATATGGGATCTGATCAATTACATCCGCTCCCTCTCAACGTTATAAGCGTGAAGGCACATATAAACAAATAGTTTGAGGCAAACCATCATGACAGTAAATGCGAACGATGAAGAGAAACGCCAGGGTTCCGGTGAATTAAATTTGGGCGAATCCAATTCAGCCGAATCAAATTGGGGACCCAAGCTTTTTCTTGCCACGACGGCCCTGGTGTTGTTTTTTTTCTGGTGGTTGCTCATTTTTTCCGGTGGGGTGGGTGGCCACCATGGTTTCAAAATGACTGAGTTTGTTGACGAAGCCGAAAAAACAGAACCTGAAGTAGCAGATTAACAATAGATAGAAAATAACGAGGGCAACCCTGCTCATGAATATTGGCGATAAGGAATACATGCATGAACACAAAAAAGAATAGCGCTACGGACAACATGCTGACCTGGGTGGCCGCGCTAGTGATTGCCGCAGCCATATTTTACGGGCTTGACCATTTTGTGATGAGTATTCAGGGCTTGCCCCTGAACTGGGATTTAACTCCGGCAAACTGATGCGCTAAATGCGGTTACCTACAATTGAATATGAATAAAGAGAGGACAAAATGGGCACAGGTTTGAGTTTTCCAGCTAAGCCGTTTCGACTTGCAATAGCATTCAACCTGCTGATTCTACTTGCCGCTGTATTTATGTGGTTAGCGGGCAACGGGCAGTTCGGATCTATAACAATTGCTAACGCAACCGAAGTGGTGGCGGCTTCGGTTGAGTCTGGTGGGGTCGATGCTGAGGAGGCAGGTGCGAAACCGGTTCCTGCACCTAAATTAACGCGTGCGGATTATCCTAACATCGGAACTAGCAGCCGGTCTATCGTGTGGATCATTGCTCAGCTACATCTGTTTTTCGGCGCCCTGGTGTTGGCGGTACCCATATTTGTTTTGCTCATCGAATATATCGGCTTCAAGACCGGCGACGATCGCTACGACGACATGGCGCACGAGTTTATGAAAATCAGCCTAACCGCCTATGCCATTACCGCCTTGTTTGGCGGAACCCTGGCACTTGCTCTGTTCTTGCTCTACCCCGGTTTTATGAACTATATGATGCAGGCCTTTGGGGCGCAGATGCTGGTGTATGCCTTATTGTTTTTTCTTGAGAGCGCGCTGCTCTATATGTACTACTACGGTTGGGATGCGTTGCGCTACGGTAACAAAAAATGGGTGCATTTGACTTTAGGTCTGCTGCTCAATGCAGTCGGTACCACCTTGCTGGTAGTAGCCAATTCCTGGGCGACGTTTATGATGGCTCCCTCCGGGGTCGATGCCACGACCGGTGCGGTGGTTGGCAATATATGGGAAGTGATGAAGGGACCGTTGTGGAATCCGCTGAACCTGCATCGCGTTATTGCTAACGTTGCTTTTGGCGGTGCGATAGTCGGGGCCTATGCCGCCTACAGTTTTCTTAAATCCACTACTGCCGAAGCAAGAGCCCATTACGACTGGATGGGTTATACCTCTAATTTTATCGCGATTCTTGCTTTTTTACCGTTGCCCTTTGCCGGTTACTGGTTGATGGCAGAAATTTACGCCTACTCTCAACAGATGGGTATTCTTGCCATGGGCGGGATTCTGGCGTGGTTGTTTGTGGTGCAGGCGGTACTCATCTCTACGATATTATTTGCGGGAAATTATTACCTGTGGTGTGGTATGTCTCGCTCCGAGGGTTCCGTGCGCTACACGTGGTTGATCAAATATATCGCGCTCATATTAACTTTGGGTTTTCTGGTCTGGGCGACTCCCCACAACCTGATCCTCAACTCTAAAGAGATCGCGGCACTGGGTGGTAGCTTTCATCCTATTCTGGGGCCACTGGGCATCATGCCGGCAAAGAATATCGCTGTATTTCTAATGCTTATTGTGACGTTTCTGTCCTTTCAGATCTATCGACGTTCCAACCGGGAGATTACCGTTTCCTGGGCAAGGAAAGGCAATGCCCTGTTGGTTATGATCTATGTCGTTGCCATCGCTAACGTAATTTTCGCCGGTGTCTATTATGGGTATTTCACCAATACGGTGTACAAGGTGGGCTCCAGTGTGATTCAGGTCAGCTCTACCCTGGTAGTCATTGTCTCTGGGGTGGTTATCGATTCTCTTATGTTCAGGGGATCCAAACTACTTCCATCCACCTGGGGCAAAGTCACCAACGCCTCACAATATGCTCTGTTTGCCCTGCCCATTACCTTTACCTGGTTGATGGGACTGATGGGGTATGTGCGTTCTTCGGTACGTTCCCATTGGCACGTGTATACGGTGGTAAAGGATAATTCAGCGGATAATTTTATTCCCGCAGTTGGCCACGTCGGCATGATGGTTACCCTGGTGACACTGCTATTTTTAGCCATTCTTTTGTTTATTTTCTGGATTGCCAACCTGAGTGGCGTCAAACAGGCGCGCCCTGAGGCGATGAGCGTGGAGGGAAGCACCGCATGAATGTACTCGCAAAGACGCTTGGTTTCAGTGTCACGTTGTTGTTCGTGTTTATGGGTATTACTTACCTGCTCCCTCAGGTGGAAGGCGAGGCACCCAAGGAAACAACCATCGATCTGGGATCATTGACCATGGATACGTTTGTCAAACTGGGCGATGATCTGTTTCATGGCAAAGGGGCCTGTACCTTGTGCCACAATTCCCTGGGGCGTGCTCCAGACCTGTTGGCTCTGAACGCAGTGGATGTCGCAGAGGAACGCCTGGCCGACAGCCGTTATAAGGGCAAGGCCAAAGATGCCGAGACCTATCTACGCGAATCCATGCTGGATCCAAGCATTTATGTTGTAGCGGGATTTGGTAAAAAGGGCAGCAACGACACCGAGTCACCCATGCCCATTGCTGATAAGCCTCCTACCCTGTTTTCCACAACCGAGATTGACGCGATCATTGCCTTTTTGCAATCCAGGGACGGTAATCAGGTCACCGTTGCCTTGCCGACCGAAGCACCCGTGAAGGAAGACGCGCCTGCAGCACCGGTGCTTGCCCAAAGTCCAGAGGAGGCGCTCAACAAGTTTGGTTGTACGGCCTGTCATGCCATTCTCGAAAGCGAGGCTCCGGTCGGGCCTAACCTGAATAATGTGGGTTCACGTTTGAGCGTAGAACACATACGACAAAGCATTGTCGACCCCAATGCCGTTATCACAAAAGGATATACACCGATGATGCCTGATCTGTCTGAAAAGATGTCGGTAAAGGAATTGGAGATGATGGTGAAGTTTCTGGCGGATAAAAAGGGTTAGTTCGCCGCATGAATTACTTTGGATAACAGGATCGATAGCATGAGTATAAGAAATCTAAAAATCCCCGCGTTTTGGCAAGCCGTTTTGGTCGTGGTAGCCGCCTATTTTATTTTCGACAATGCCTTCCCGCCGATAACGCCAAAATCGATGATGATCGCGTACATGATCATTACCCTTATTGGCGTGCTGCTTTATTACTCCTGTGAGCAGCAACGTTGGGACGAGTTTAAGGAACCGATTCTGTCGACACTGCGTGATGACAATAAAAAGTATGTCCGCGGTGGTTTCCTGGTATTTGTGCCCTTGTTGCTGGCCTATACGGTTTATGATGCGGTGAAGCCCTCAAATGAACCTCCTATGGAGCTGCGTCAGGTTCATCCGGCACCGCCTGCGAATGTGCGTGTTTACGACAAAAAATACGATTTAGCCACGCTCGAAAATCCGTTGCGCATGCGCGTACTGGAACAACTTAAGACCAACGAAACGATGGCCATGGAAACATACAATGCCATCGTGCGTGATGGTGGCGATATCTATATTAATAACTGTTTCTATTGTCATGGTGATCTGTTGGGTGGTAAGGGACCCTATGCCAAAGGCTTCAGTCCTCTTCCGGCCAACTTCATGGATGTCGGCACCATCGCTCAATTACAGGAATCTTATGTATTCTGGCGGATCACCACAGGTGGCCCCGGTCTGCCCAAGGGCGGTACCCCATGGAATTCGTCGATGCCGGTCTGGCACGAGATGTTGAGTGAAGAGGACGTATGGAAAGTAATTACGTTTCTCTATGATCGTGTTGAACAAGTACCGCGTATGTGGGATCAGGATGTCTCCAAAGCGGTAACCGGTTTTAAAGATAAGATAAAGGCTGATCGTGCGAACATGCATAGCCACCAGATATATGAACTTTATTGTGCTGCCTGTCATGGTGCAAAAGGTGCGGCCGATGTGCCCGTGGCCGACAAGATTTATCCGAAGCCACGCGACTTTACTACCGGACTTTTCAAATACAAGACTTCGCCTGGTGTGTTGCCGCCACGCGATGAGGATATTTTCGAAGTCATCAAGTATGGCCTGGCCAGTACCAGTATGCCGGGTTGGGAGCAGTTGCTCACAGACAAACAGATAAAGAGTCTGATTCCGGTTATCAAGGGTTTTGACACGACTGCTACCTGGGCACCGGAAGAGGCTGAAGATGAACATTTTGACGACGATGGGCGTTATCTGAAAAATGACTTCACGGTGATCACCGAACTGGAACCCATCAGCGGTCAGGTTCCTTATACGGCCGAGTCCATTGCTCGCGGCGAAAAGGTGTTTGAGGACAGTTGCAAGGAATGCCATGGCGCTGAGGGACGTGGCAACATCACTTCAGGAAAACGCCTGAAGGATGACTGGGAAAATAGAATCTGGCCGCGTGATTTGACTAGCCCCTGGACATGGCGCTTGACCGAGGTCGCGGGCACTGACGAAAAGAGTCGAGAGCAAACCATTCGTAAAATCTATACCCGGGCCACGATTGGTCTTCCTGGTACACCTATGCCCAGTTTGCGCGCCGAAAACGAGGATGAAAAAGATCCGGTTAGTCTTGAAGATCGATGGCACGTTTCCAACTATGTGTATTCATTACGCGAAAAAACGGTTCCGCAGACAGAACAAAAAGTCATTGCGGCGAAAAAGGTTAAGGGACAATTACCTCACAGTGTCAGTGATGAGGCCTGGAACAAGGCCGCAGCGACCACCGTGATGCTGGTGCCAAATATGATCAAGGAAAAACGCCTGTTCACACCGCTCAATAATGTGCTTACGATCAGGACACTCTATAACAATAAAGAAATTGCCTTCCTGCTGGAGGTAAACGATCGAACCGACAGCCGCCCTGGTGAACCGGTATCCACTGAGATTCAGGATGCATCCCTGACCATGTATTCCGACGCATTTGCAATCCAGTTTCCTAAAGAAGGTGCCTACATATCGAGCCCAACGGTTGAGAAACCGTTGTACCGGCATGGCGAGGCCGCGCGCCACACAACCATCTGGTATTGGAACGCCGGCAGTGTAGAACCCGCAGCGGTGCCATGGGCTATGCTGCTGGATGCCCGTGGCCCGGATAAAAAACTGGTTGCTCGTGAGAGTGACCCGGCCTTTGATGCCAGCGGCAAATGGAAGGATGGTCGTTGGCAAGTCATGATGAAACGTCCGCTAGAGGGTGCTTTTGATGATCTGAAATTCACTGAAGGTCAATTTATACCAATATCATTCGCAAACTGGGATGGCAGTAACGGTGAAAAGGGTTCCAAACATACCTTAACAACGTGGTTCTGGTTGTTGCTGCCGACCGAAACAAATTATACGAAGGTCTATGGTGCGCCATTTGGAACGGCGTTAGGTGTTTTCCTGCTGGGCGTTGTATTGATACGTAGTCAGCGACGTAAAACGACATGAGATTTAATAAATACTTTGAACAATGAACATAATATTGGAGATTATCCTATGAAAGATACAATTTTTGTTTTTACATTGGTCGCTTTGTTCGGCCTCTCTGCCACGGCTAGCGCGGCGGGCTACAAGGTTGAAGCGGTTACTAACGGCGGATCGGTTTCCGGTAAAGTAACCTTCACTGGAAAAGATCCTGCACCACAGGAGTATACCATTAGCAAGAACACCGATGTATGTGGCAAGAAACGGGCGATTGATTTCGTTAAAGTTAATAACGGTGCACTTACCGATGTGGTGGTCTATCTGGACAAGGTGAAATCGGGTAAGCCGTTTAAAGTGGCAGAAGGAAACGTCGATCAGAAAAAATGTAGATTCGAGCCTTTTTTCAGTGTGATGGCTAACAAAAAAAATCTAGTGGTAAAAAATTCCGATTCGGTTGCACACAATATTCACGGTTATGAACTAATGGGTTCCAAGAAAAGAACCGCATTCAATGTGAACCAACCGGATAAAGACAGTGTGCTAAAGAAAAAGGTCAAATTGCGTCGTGGCACGGCGATGAAGATTGAATGCGACCAGCATGATTTTATGCACGGTTTTGTGTTCGCAGCCAAGAGTCCGTACTACGCAGTAGTTGGCGCCGATGGCAGTTTTACTATCGATAATATCCCTCCCGGCAAGTACACCATAAAGTCCTGGCACGGCACTCTGGGTGAGCAGAAGAGTTCAGTAGAAGTCACCGCCGGTGGTAAAGTATCGGTTGATTTTGCATACAAATAAGGTATGACTAAGATGTTAACAGACAAACAGAACTGGCGGCAGCAATTCACCAGTTTCGACTGGTTAGTTTTGTCGGGGCTTGCGGTTAACCTGATAGTGATTGGTTATCTGGTGATTTACTGGATTCTTCACTGAGTTTAACGGACTTTTGAACATTTCCGTTTAATAAAGCAGGAAGCCGCTTGATGACGACCAGCTAACCTGATCCTGATAGTTTACCCTGAACAGAGGCGCATGATGATGAATACACAGATACAAGCCACACCGACGCAATCAGGGGATGAAAATCAACAACCTTTGCAGTTGTACCAATCTATTCTGGTCGCACTGGACTCATCTGATCATGCTAATACTGGCATGGACATATGTGTCGAACTGGCCGGTCTAACAGAAGGCGCACATATCACCGGCGTCCACGCCTATGCCGCCAAACTTCATGATGTGCGTTTTCGCCAAATGGAAGGCGGTCTGCCAGAACAATTTCGGGAAGAACAGGAACTGGAACGCCAGCGTGATGTACATGACGACTTGATTACCCGTGGCCTGTCTATTATTACCGATTCCTATCTTGATCAGGCTGACAACAACTGCCAGCAAGCCAATATTGATTTTACGCGACGCTCACTGGAGGGTAAAAATTATCATGCCCTGACCACAGAAACCAATAGCGGCGATTATGATTTACTGGTGATGGGTTCATTGGGACTTGGTGCGATTGAAGGCAGCCGACTAGGCACGGTATGCCAGCGGGTCACACGTCGCAGCAATATCGATACTCTGGTGATAAAACAACCCAAACGTGCATTGAGCGATGGGCCGATTGTGGTCGCCATCGATGGTTCGGCTATGGCCTATGGCGGACTGATAACGGCGATGCAATTAGCACAACAGTGGCAGGTGCCACTTAAAGTCATTGCTGTGTTCGATCCCTATTTCCATTATGTCGCCTTCAACAGAATCGCCGATGTGTTGTCCGAAGAAGCCGGTAAAGTATTTCGTTTTAAAGACCAGGAGCAACTGCACGAAGATATTATCGACTCGGGGCTGGCCAAGATCTATCAGGGTCATCTGGACGTTGCTCAGTCTATTGCCGAAGAACACAATGTAGAGATCGAAATCAAATTACTTGACGGCAAACCCCACGATGCGATTACTAAATATATTAAAGCGATCAATCCTTCGCTGTTAGTCATCGGCAAACTCGGCATTCATGCCGATGACGATCTGGACATCGGTGGTAATGCAGAAAACCTGTTACACGATGTCGCCTGTGCAGTGCTCCTTAGTCAACGTGAACATCAACCCAGGCTGGACGTCGTGGCCGACGTCACCACTTCCTGGACGGTTGAAGCAGAAAATGCGATGAAGAACGTGCCTTCCTTTGTGCAGAATATGGCACGTATGGCGATCCTTCGACATGCTCAGGAACGCGGTCATACGGTGATCACCGAAAAAATAGTGGAAGAGGCCACCGCCACGCTGTGTCCGAGTCATGTTAAACAGGCGATGACCGAAATGGTGGCCATCCATGACGCAGAAGAACTTAAAGCTGAACAACAAAGCAAAGGTTTCGAAAAACTGCCCTGGTCGGACGACGCCGAAACCCTGCTAAAACAAACTGAAGACCGTTCTGTACGCAATAATCTGCGCAAACGCGCCGAGAAAAAAGCCCGCACGGAAGGTTCTGCACAGGTAGAAACAAAACACCTTGAAAGTTTTGTTGCCGCATCCTCGGTAGACGGAAAATTGGGGTCAGAGTCGACTAACTTACGAAAAGATGTAACAGATCATTTATCCACAAATTCAGTTATCGACTCTGACCCCAATTTTCCGATGCATTGGCAAACTGCTGCGTTGGCTCGCCTTATGCGGGTACCGGAAGGCTTTATGCGTGATACCTGCAAACAACAAGTTGAAGATTATGCCAAAGAACAGGATGCCACCGAGATCAGTCTGGAAGTAGCCGAAGCCGGGCTAAAAAAATCCCGCGAGATAATGGAAGCCTCCATGAAAAATGGGATAATGCCAGCAGGTATGCCAACGAACACACCACCAGGAAAGTGCCCCTTCGCGGCATCGGATGAACCGACTAAGTTAACGCAAGATATCAAGGGCGATTCCCAGGCAAGTGTAGTTACCGATTCTGCCCTGGATTTTTCCTGGACTGTCGAAGCGGAGCAACGCATGCAGAAAATTCCAGAAGGTTTTATGCGTGACCTTACTCGCCAAAGAGTCGAAACCTTTGCCAAACGGAATGCAGTGACAACAATCACGCCCGAGCTGATCGAACAAAAATATGCCGACTGGAACGAAGGGTCACAACACCATCACATGCAAATGTCCTGGACAGATGATGCCATAGCACGCACGCAAAAAATCCCCGATTTTGTACGAGGCATGGTAATTAAGGAAGTGGAACGCTGCGCAATAAAAATGGATAGCAAGCAAGTCACGGTAGATGTGTTAGAAAAAGCCATTGGCAGTTGGGCCGGGATGGGTGCGTTCCATTCTGAAAAAAATCCCGATTTGTATCTCGACGAGAACGAAGAATCTTAGGCTCGCACTCATGAACGATCTCTATCTCATCGCCATTAACCTGACCCGCCGCTGTAACCTGCGTTGTGAGCATTGTTATCTGGATGCGGACACCCTGGAAAATGGCAACGATGAAGAACTGCATACCGAGGAAGTGTGTCATTTGCTGGATGAGATAGCACAACGCAGCACCGAAACGATGGTTGTCCTTACCGGAGGCGAACCGTTGTTACGCCATGATCTCGAAGCGTTGCTTGAACACGGCAGTAAGCTTGGTCTGTTTATGGTGGTTGGTAGCAACGGTGTGTTGCTCAAAGATAAACGGGTGCAATCGCTTAAGGCCGCTGGTGCGATGGGCATCGGCATCAGTCTGGATTCACTCGATCCCGAACAACATAACCGGTTTCGTGGCAGCCCTAAAGCCTGGCAGAAAACACTGGCCGGTATAGAATCCTGCCGCCAGCATGGTCTGGCGTTTCAAATTCACTTTTCAGTGACTGAAACCAATGCGCATGAAGTTCAGGCCATGATCGATTTTGCCCGCGCCAGTGGTGCCTGGGTATTAAACTTCTTTTTTCTGGTTTGCACCGGACGCGGTGAGTCGATGACCGACATCAGTCCGGCTCGCTATGAACAGGTGCTCAACCAAATTCTGGAGGCACAGGAGCAAAGTCAGGATTTGATTATTCGTGCCCGTTGCGCGCCACATTTTCAACGCATTGCCTATCAACGCAACCCTGACTCTTTTTTAACCCGAGCCGAAGGTTATGACGGCAGCAGCTGTATTGCCGGAACCCACTACTGCCGTATTACTCCGGAGGGGGGGGTAACAGCCTGCCCCTATATCGAAGAAGAAGTCGGCAACCTGCGTAAAGACTCGTTTACTCATATTTGGGACAATAGCCCAGCCTTACAACAACTGCGCACCCCTGCGCTACAGGGCAAGTGTGGCCAGTGTGAATATCAGGCGCTATGCGGGGGTTGCCGAGCACGTGCCCTGGCCATCGAGGGCGACTTAATGAGTGCCGATCCTTGGTGCAGCTACCTCCCACAAAAACAATCGGTGATTGTGCCATGGCAAGAACACGCTAATGAAATCCTGTGGTCTTCGGCCGCTAAACAACGCCTGGCGCATGTGCCTGGTTTTTTACGCAAAATGATCAAAAAACGTGCTGAAAGTTATGTACACGAACAACAGGAGTCTGTCGTTACACCAGAACATCTGGATATTCTGGTCAAGCGCCGTTTTGGCTCGGCCGGGCCGCCAGGCAAACCTGCGATGACCAACGTCACCAATTTGGATAGCAGTCGCCCAAAGAAGATCTCCGGAGATCAGCCATGAGCCAGACCGATGTGCTCATTGTTGGCGGCGGTATCTCTGGCCTGTCTCTAGCCTGGTGGTTAAGCCAGCAAGGTGTGCGAGTTGAAATCTGGGAAGCCGATGAACGGATCGGAGGCAAGATCAAATCCACCCGGCAGGACGGCTACCTGACAGAACGCGCCGCTTCTATGCTAATGAACTTTCGTCCCGAGGTGACAGAATTACTCCATGATACCGGCCTGGACACCGCTAAAAGTTCCCGCTTGCCAGGAGCCGAGGCAAAGCGTTACCTGCTACACAATAAACAGTTAACCGCCATGCCCATGCGATTGGGGGGAATGATCACATCACCACTATGGAGCCTGCGCGGCAAATTGCGTCTGTTAGCGGAACCCTTTATCCCACCTCGTTACCGCCAAGATGAAACGGTAAGCCAGTTTATTACTCGGCGCCTGGGCAGGGAAATGCTGGAAAAAGCGATGGAACCTTTTGTAGCCGGTACTTTGGCTGCCAATCCTGACCTTGCCTCCGCAGCAGCCTGTTTACCCAGACTCACCGCGCTGGAACGTAAATATGGCAGTATCACCGCCGATGTTCTTATAAACCGCTTACTGCGCAAGCGCACTGCCTGCGGTACCGAGACCTTTTCTTTCAACGGTGGTATGCAAACTCTGGTCGAAACACTGGCGCGCACACCGAATGTTCAAATAGCCACTCGTTTTCAGGTAACAGAATTAGAGCGCAAAACCAAAGGCTGGCAGATTACCGCCAACACTCCAGATGGCGAACGGGTGCTTCGAGCATCACAGGTCGTCGTAACGACGCCCGCTTCCAAGGCCGCACAGCTCGTCGCACCGTTAAACAAAAAACTAGCCCGTTTATTGCGGGATATACAGTACGCGCCGGTGAATATCGTCCACATGGGTTTTGACCGAACAGCTATTGATCATGCCCTGGATGGAACAGGCTTTTTAATACCCCGAAATGCGTTAAGCAAGGAAAACCAGGCACTTACCGGCAACTTATGGATGAGCAGCCTGTTTGCTAACCGCGCCCCAGATGCTAAGGTATTATTGAGTTCATATATAGGTGGCGCACGAATGCCGGAAGTACAGGATTGGGATACAGAGCAGTGCCTGCATACAACATTATCCGGTTTGACCCACTTGCTAGGCATTAAAGCCGAGCCGGAAATGGTCAAAATCGATCGGCACAAAGAAGCACTCCCCTTATATCACGGTGCTCATCAGGCACGTATGCAGGCTATCGCAGCCCATCTGCAACACATTCCCGGCTTGCATCTGGAAGCCAATTATCGAGGCGGGGTATCGGTACGTGATCGCATTGCGCGCAGCCGTATCGTTGCAAAACAAATTATGGCAAGCCTGCCAAAATCGGCTCTGGCCAGTGCCCTGTTTGCACCAGTGTTAAGACCAAACTACTAAGCACATGAGCAACGCTCTACACTCGCGCGATATCCTTAAACAGTATTTTCAAATCCTTGTTCCACTGCTGGGGTTGTTGGTGTTGATAGCAACAACACACTACTACACCCATGAGAAGTTGACAGACGCTAATCACAAAGCTGATGAGGTGCTAAGTGTTGATCTGGCTCGTGAAACCATTACGGCTGAATTAAACAACGTAGTATCCGATTTGATGTTCCTTTCGAAAATAAATGAACTACAGATCGCGTTCACAAACCCATCTAGCCCACATCTTAAAAATATTGAAAGAGAATTTTTAATTTTCAGTGAAACAAAAAAACGTTACGATCAAATTCGTTATATCGCAATGGATGGGCAGGAAATTGTTCGAATTAATTATCACAATGGTGAAGCGGTAAAAGTGGCAAAAACGACATTACAAAATAAGGCCGATGATAAATACTTTAAACAGGCTTTAGCGATGAAACCGGAACAAATTTATTTGTCTTCTTTAGCTCTTAATGTAAAACAGGAATCTATAGAAGTACCACATAAACCCGTTATTCGCTTTGCAACACCGTTAATCAACGCACAGGGGCAAAAACACGGTATTCTGGTATTTAGCATTTTAGGGAATACCTTATTACCAAACTTCACACCTGAAGCTACCAATAATACTGATCGTGTTCATTTACTTAACCAGCAAGGTTATTGGCTACACAGTCCATATAGCGATGTACCGGGAATGAAGTTTGGCCGCAAACGTTCGTTTGCAATAAACTATCCACAAGCATGGCAAGAAATAAGTTCTAATCCGGCCGGCGATTTTGAAAGTTCTGCTGGTTTGTTCAGCTATAGTACAATTTATCCGATCAAGGCCATGGCCACGTTCGGTAAAGAAGTTCAGCCATGGAAAATCGTTTCACTGACTCCCAGGGCGTTAATCGAAAAATATCCCATCAGTTCCCTGTTGTTTAACAATATCCTCTTCGGTGCTTTCGCTTTAATTATCATATTATGGTCTTTTGTCATGGCCAAAATACGCGTTAGTCATAAAAAAATAAAAGCTCAGAATGAATATGAGCAACGTTTCCGCAAGACACTGGAGTCTATCCAGCTAGCCGCTATTTCTTTAGATGATAAAGGTAAAGTCCAGTTTTGTAATAATCACTTACTTAAGAAGATTGGTTTTAAACATGAGGAAGTAATTAATAAAGAGTGGATAGATAATTTTATCAAAGAAACTGATAGGGAAAAAACACAAGAGATTTTATCTAACGCGTTGACGGGTTCATTATGTCCTGTTCATGAAACACAAATTAAGACTCGCAATGGTGAGACACGACTGTTCTCATGGAATAATACCCTTTCGTATGATGCCGACGGCAATATTTACGGTTTGACCTGTATTGGTGAAGATATTACAGAACAACATCGGCAAGAAGAGCAATTACGAATCCTGTCGCGTGCTGTAGAACAAAGTCCTGCTCCTGTCATTCTTACCAACATCGACGGTGTCATTGAGTATGTTAACTCTAAATTTACTGAATTAACTGGTTATACTGCTACAGAAGCTATTGGTAAAAACCCTTCAATTTTAAAATCAGGCGAGACGAATTCGGAAGAATATCAAGATTTATGGAAAACCATTGATAGCGGCAAAGAATGGCATGGCCTGTTTCACAATCGCAGGAAAAATGGGGAGCTTTACTGGGAGTATACGACAATATCGCCTATTCGTAATCCGGATGGTGAAATCACCCATTTTCTTGCCATTAAGGAAGATATTACTGAGAAAAGGCGTTTGGAGAACGAAGTTAAACAACGCAACCGGGAACTGGCCCATGCACAAGCTTTGGCTGTGGTAGGACGTATGTCGAGTATGATTGCCCACGATCTGCGTAATCCTCTATCGTCTATAAAAATGGGCTTACAAATTATTGGTAAGCGAGTCGATAAGCAGCATGAACAGAGTTGGAATGAAGAAGCCAAAGAACTGCGGCAAATTGCTCTGGAACAAGTCCGCTACATGGAAAATATTCTTGCTGATCTGTTACAGTTTTCGCGCCCGGACGCATTAAACTCTGAGTGGTTAAGCATCAACAAACTGTTGGACTTAACCGTCTCGACTACTGAAAAAAATATTAAGGAACATAAAGCAAAAATAACAAGCGACTATCAAGAAAAATTACCGATGGTTTATGGCGATGCCACCAAATTGAGGCAGGTTTTTAGTAATTTGATCCTGAATGCCCTGCAGGCTACCGAGAATGTTGAACGTAAACCCGAAATCCGAATCAAGACCAGCATGGAATTACTAGATTCTAAAATGAAGGTTAAAGTTGAATTTAGTGACAATGGCCTGGGTCTTGACTCCGAGCAAGCAGATATATTATTTGAACCTTTTTATACTACTAAAGCAAGGGGGACGGGGCTGGGGCTGGCTATCGTAAAGCGTATACTGGATCAACATTATGGAGAAATATCGTTGTCGAGTAGCCCCAACGGGGGCGCCTGTGTCGTAGTGATTTTGCCAACTGGACCAATCCACTAAACTTATTATGATAAAGATTATACCAGGATTTGAATAAATGGATTTATCCACTAAAAAAGGGCAACGCATTTTGATCGTCGACGATGATGATGCCAGTTGTCGTACTATTCAGTTACATTTACGTAGTCAGGGTTATGAGGTGGCGCTGGCCAACAGTGTAGATGAAGGTCTTCAAGTAGCAAAAGTACATATCCCGGATCTGATTATTTTAGATATACGCATGCCGGGCAAATCCGGTATCGAAGGTCTGCCCGAATTCAAGGCAGCTATCCCCGATGTCCATATCATTATGATTACGGCCTTTCACGATATGGATAGCACGATTCAGGCTATGCAACGCGGTGCTGAAGATTATATCCACAAACCAATCGATATTGATGAATTGGAAAAAGCCGTAAAACGTCTACTAAATACACCAGACAAGAACGACATTATTCAACCTGGTCGAGATCATGATGGTTACAACACAATGGTTGGAAGCAGTTATGCTATGAAGGAAGTCTTCAAAACCATTGGACTGGTTGCCTCCAATCCCGTCACCGTTCTGGTGAGTGGAGAAAGCGGTACAGGAAAAGAACTGGTCGCCAAGGCCATTCATCGTACGGGTAACCCTGATGGGCCATTCGTGGCGGTAAACTGTGCCGCACTGGTCGAAACTTTGCTGGAATCCGACATGTTCGGCCACGAAAAGGGATCATTTACCGGTGCGGTTAAACGGCAACAAGGAAAATTTGAACTGGCCAACAACGGCACTATCTTTCTCGATGAAGTCAGCGAACTGTCTCAAGTGATGCAGGCCAAACTATTGCGAGTGCTACAGGAAAAAGAATACACACCTATCGGCGCCAAAGAATCACAACATACCAGTGCTCGGGTTATTGTAGCGGCCAATGTGAATCTGGCAAAACTGGTGCAGGAAGGAAGCTTCCGCGAAGATCTATATTATCGACTGCAAGTCGTCAATATTCACCTGCCACCCTTACGCGAACGTAAAGAAGAAATAACTGAACTGGTACAGGCACTACTCGCACGTATCAATCATGAAATGCACAGCAATGTCACCCAGGTATCAAAAGATGTCATCGAGTGCTTAGAGAATTATGACTGGCCAGGTAATGTGCGCGAGCTGGAAAATGTTCTAGCAAAAGCCGTCGCCCTGTGTCCCGGCAATACTATTACGGCTGATCTTGTTACTTCCTCCTGTATCCAGCCGCAAGTGGAAACAGACCCCCAGAAATCGCCCCTTGCTGAACAAAGTCTGGAATGTGTGCAAAAAAAGCATATCCTGCAAGTGCTGGAATCAACCGACTGGCATAAGGGCCGTGCCTGTGAAATTCTAGATATTTCACGTCCGCGTTTAAGACGTATGATCAAACAATTCAACATTAATGATCTAAATGATGTTTCGGACGATGACCCCTGATTCAACTATTGGTGATTTTGAAGACTAAATTAAAGTGGTGTTGGCTGATTCGTAAATGAGAGGATAGTTAAAATTTTGTGTGTAGTACAGGCGCCGGTGTGGTGACCGGGAATATAAAATTGTGGCGGTTTGCAACGAATAAACTAAATAACCTGAACTCTGGGTAAGAAACTTCGACATTACTGCGTGATGTTGACGAGAATCTGGCCCCAGGATCTCTGGATTCTGCCAATTTCACGCGGGAATGATCCTGTTTTTCGTTATTCTTAATAGTTGCTAATAATAGGAAGTCCCCATCCCGAGTTCAGGTTACATAGCTGTTCTAAAAAGGTAGTCACTTTATGCAGCGTAAATTGTCAGGCAGGCTTGCGTAGGAGCGGTCTGAGGCTGAGGTATCCCCACAAGTATTATAACCATACCTCCAACATATTTGTCCGCAAATAAACGCGAATTGACGCATTGTTGTGTTTATGCGCCTACGTTGTAGAACACTAAACTAAATGCTTTAGATTTTATTCGCGTTCATTTTATTTACTATTTTGATATTTAAACAATATTTTGTGGGGATCATTCAGGATCTGAGGCCGCTCCTGCACAGGTTAATCTGAATGTGTCAGGTGGATACCATTTAGGAATGCGTATTTTTAATCGTATAAAGTTACCATTTGGCACCAGCTTCTAATAATATCTTCTCAGCTTCAGTGTGTTTGTATGCGCGAGCAAAACCAAGGGCAGTACTATTGTTATAATGTCTGACATTCACGTCTGCGCCACGTTCAAGTAAGATTTTCATTATATCAACATAGCCGTTGTAGGCGGCAAGCATAAGTGGAGTATGGCGTGGATTCGACATTGAGATAGGGCCAGGATTGACCTCACCACCGTTATCAAGAAGCATAGTTAACAATGTTATATTATTCTTCTTTACTGCATTACGCACAGCTTCAGAATAATTTTGTTTAACATCTGCACCATACTCGACAAGCACTTCAAGGCACTCATAGGCATCAACTTGAATAGCATACATCAAAGGGGAATTCGTTCGGCCCTGTATGTTGGGGTTTGCACCTTTTTCAATAATTGATCTTAGCATATCAGGACGATGATTACGTATTGCGGTGGTTTGCAAATTATTTAAGTAGTCATATTTATAGTCGCCGTTTCCGTCTAACAAAGCTTCGAAAATCGATAAATGTCCTAAGCGTATGGCTTCATAGAGTGGTTCGTCATTATAATAAGTTTTCTTTTTAAGTAGTGTTACAACGGTCTGGATATCATTGTTTTTGACTGCAGGCAGCATTAAATCTGCATCTTCATATTGATAGACTTTCTGGGGCTCGGTTTTTCCTTTGTCAGGGCTGGTTTGTGCATCATTGCCTGGGCGGCGAATCTTAACTTTTTTAGTGGAGGTTTTTTCTGGTGGTTTATCACCGTAATGGACATTACCTTGAGCATCTGTCCATTTGTGAACAGCTGCAGCATAAGCATTGATGGTGAGTAATGAAAACGTAACAAGGATGATTGTTAGAAGGCTGGCTTTCATTTAATAATCCGATATTGGCGTTCTGCTGTGCGTAATTGTTTTTTCTTTTTTCTCAATTCCAGTTCATATTGCCTGGTGCAATTTTGCCAGGCCATATATCGGTCTCGAACTTCACCGAATCCAACCCATGATTTTTCGGTGGGTTCTTTTCCACAGTTGGTTTCCCGTTGTTTCTCAAGGTTTTCGACAGCTTGTTTTCGTTGTTGATAATTAAGTATGATGTTATCGATTTTTTTTTGGGTGTATTTTTCGTCACCTCTATAGTGAAACTTGCGGTTAAGCTTAACCGCAAGTTTCACTATAGAGGT
>ENA-ORDP01000516-ORDP01000516.1-marine-sediment-metagenome-genome-assembly--contig:-NODE-516-length-24978-cov-3.289732_pt1 | contig 24978 bp, 31 predicted proteins | sample MGYA00248627_ERZ508539 | MGnify/ENA primary metagenome ERZ508539 (study PRJEB26208, sample SAMN05571518) | marine sediment metagenome | biome: deep sea; feature: Hydrothermal vent; material... | reverse complement strand
GAATAAATCTGCACGGCAAACACGCAATTACTTCTTTTTCAGAAGGTGATGAGTTAAGAATGCTTCTCCTCGGCTTAAAACGGTTTACCAAATACGAAAACGTAAATACAAAAGAATTAAGAAGAGACATTGCAGGAAGATTAATTGAAGCAAATAAGTATTGTTTTTAGTAATTGGTAATTTTAAAGGATTAATTATTTGATGGCTGTATTATATTCTTAAGCCCAAAGATAAATTTATCTAAAAACTGTTTTGTAGATTGCTCAAGTATTTATAAATTTAAAACATTCCGAATACAAAATAATTGTTAATGGCTTCTAAAAAACAAATACCGCTGAAAGAGATCAAAATTTTATGGGGACGTAGCCATAATTCTTGTGCAATATGTAAAACCAAATTAACAGAAGACAACAAAGAAAACACTTCTTATCCTATCGGCGTAATGGCACACATCGAAGGAGAATTACCTAATTCTACAAGGTACAACCCCAAATTAAACTATCCCGAAAAAAACAGTTACAACAATCTTTTACTTTTATGTCCGACTTGCCATACAAAAATAGATAAGGATCCGGAAACTTTTACTGTTGAAAAACTAAAACAAATAAAATACTCCGCAAATGAACATGCAGCTTATTCTTGCCTCGACATCACCTTTTCGTAAAATTATACTCGAAAAGCTTAATGTAAACTTTACCGCCATTGCCCCGCAGAATGTCGACGAGACGCCACTGTCTGGTGAAATACCCGAACAACTTGTCTCGCGTTTGGCGGAAGCCAAAGCCAAAGCCGTTGCTGAATCTTTTTCAAATGCATTAATCATTGGATCTGATCAGGTTGCTGTGGTCGATGGCCAGATAGTTGGAAAACCCGGCGATCATGAAAATGCCGTAAAGCAACTCAAACGTGCGTCGGGTAAACGGGTGAGCTTTTTAACCGGCCTGTGTTTGTATAATACCGAATCAAAACGCATGCAGATTGAAGTCGTTCCCTATAACGTTATATTTAGACAATTAACCGACAGTCAAATTGAACATTATTTAAAAATTGAACAACCTTATAACTGTGCTGGAAGTTTTAAATCGGAAGGAATGGGGATCGTTTTGTTTAAACGCCTGGAAGGTGAAGATCCCAATACGTTAGTAGGGTTACCACTGATTAGACTGGTTCGAATGCTCGAGAGTGAAGGCTTTACTATTTTATAGCTGTACTAATTTCTACTCAAAAAATATCTCTATAAGACGTTACTATTAATTCAATTGAATCCGCTGTCCCCACGGTATCGGATGTTTGCCTTTGACTAGCCAGATAACCGGATAATAAGGATCTATTTCGGGAAAGCTGCCTTCGGCATCCGTAAAATAGATTAATAAATCAGGGGTTCGGTCAAGCGTTTCTGTCCATTTAAAAATGGGCCGGAAATCGGTTCCACCGCCACCTTTTATATCCTCGGGTAATTCAAACTCATCCCAGGGCTCAAAGGTCCATGGCCCCGCTTCGGCCAGGTTTGCATCACAGGCTTGTAATAAGATACGTGCGCGCATTTGCCCTTTGATAGAATCAATCTCACTCACAAATTCTTTCATTTCGGCTGGTGATATAGAACCACTGGTATCCAGTGCAATCACCACATCAACCTGGCTGCTGCGCAGGCTCGGAAATATAGCAGGATCACCACGCCGTGTTGACGGCCGTGTATAACTGTAATCGTCACGCGCTAATGACGTCATGTAACGCGCAAGCAACATTCGCCACGGTAACTGCGGTTGAATTAAAAAATCAACCAGGCGTGCCATGTCACCCGATAATTTACCCGCCTGCATCGCTTGTTGCGCCGCCCCGGCTAAACGCTGTTGCCATTGCACGCTTAAGTTATCCTGCTCATCCTTCGATAATGGTGGGGGTTGTGGCGCACCTTGTGTGTTTTCATCTGGTTGTTGTTGTGGACTTGCACCGTTATCACTGTCGTCCTGGTTCTCCGGTTTTGGCGGCGGAGGCTCAGGTGATGAATCCTGGTTGCGCTTTTGATCTTCTGGTTGATCGTACAGATGTTGATCCAGTGTTTGTTCATTTTCGTTATCATCAAGACACGGATAGATTTCTTCCGCCGTCATACCATCAAATTCACGCATCAGTAATGATCCGGGCGGTGCCGGCAACCCATCTTTGCTTAACAGAGGATTAATCGCATAATCGCAGGCAATATCCCAACGGTGTTTTATGCGATGTTCTCGCCGAGCAAAATGCGACAAGGCACAGTGCAGCGCCTCATGTGCCAATATAAACTGAGTCTCGGATAAACTAAGTTGCTCTATATATTCGGGATTGTAAAAAAACTGACGTGCATCGGTTGCCGTGGTCTTACACCAGCCAGGATCAGCCATGATCATTGGCAGGCGTAAAACTAATGCACCCAGAAAAGGTTTGTCGATGATTAATCGAGTTCTTGCCGCGGCAAGTTTGTTTTCTATATCAAGGTTTTCCATGTCGGTAATAACGCGTTTTCTAATCAGCTGCGCCCAGGTGTTAACTTTCATACAACATCAAATCAGCAACGTCGTTAGACCATTTCGCAAACTCCGGTACTGAAAATATGTCTTCACCAATCGCTCGATGCATATCAGAGACCAACATCACGCCCATTTCTTTTAAAGGAAAACGACTGGCATAATTTAATATATGTCCATGCACGATTTCAGAATCATCTGTGTCTTTAGCTCGTATTGAACGCCCCACCAGGGCCGTAGCCACGGCATATTGCAGATCGATTTCTTTCGGTGCAGGCACGTCTTCGCCATTTATTATCGCATCCAGATCAGGAAGTTGATCCAGGTTATCAATAAAAGCCTTTAACTCAATACCCGCCGCCGGACCGATGCAGGCCTGCAGCGCACCTAACAACAGGTCGTGACTGTTCTCAAATTTTTGTAAGGCTCGATGAGCAAACTCCCAGGAACGCGGCGACGGAAAGGCCGTTGGATTATGCGCAGGATCAAAATCAAACAATAACTCAGGACGAAAACGCACAAAGGCGATAACGCGATCATCAATACTATTTTTATAAGCCCAGGCCACCCAGTCATCTGTGTTTATTTCAACATCAAAATGTGAAAATCGATTGGCCAATGGCGCAGGCATAGTATAGGTCACGCCACGATCACCCTGGCGATTCCCGGCCGCAAAGATGGCCCAGCCTTCTGGTACCTGATAATTACCAAGTCGGCGATCAAGAATAAGTTGATAGGCCGCTGCCGAGACACTGGGGGGTGCCGAAGTAATCTCATCAAGGAATAAGATACCATGCTCACCATGTCGTTTCGCATCGGGCAACATCGCTGGCACAGCCCATTCCACCATGTCGGTATCACGAAACGGAATACCGCGTAAATCCGACGGCTCCATTTGTGATAAGCGAATATCTATAATGGGTACAGATTGGTGTTCGGCGACCTGGGCAATAATTTGTGACTTACCAACACCTGGAGGACCCCACAACATCACAGGAGTATGGTGTCCATCGAGAGTGCTTTTAAATTCTACTTCTAAAATAGTTTTCAGATGAGCCGGTCTCATAATTCTCTCTTAAATTTTATACATTTGCCCAAACAACAAAGTAGCCCGATACTAAAATTGAATTTCGTGGCCTAAGCGCATATTATAAAGCAATCAAACTCAAATTAAATGACGGATATTGGTTAATTAACCTTGCGATTTGTGCGCGAAAAGACAAAACTAAAGTTAGTTTAACGGGCTCGTTTTTCATGGAGTAATCGCAAATTAATTGAGGTTACCATATTCCACTAATCAATTAGATTAAAGAGTCGTACTTTACAATGAAACAAATAATTCAGGTTATCATTTACGTACTCGTGTTCAGTTCTACACTCGCATATGCAGAAGAAAAAACAGAAGTAAAAACAGAAAAAAAAGTGGTTGATAAATTTCGTATTGCATTGGGCGGTTATTTCATAACTGGCTATGACTCAGCCATCTCTTTAACTGATCCTGACATTGGTGCCGGAGTAGCCTTTAGCCCTGAAGATACTCTTGGCCTGGATACCCGGCAAAATGTATTCCGCCTGGATGGATATTACCGGTTCAACAAAGAACATGGCCTTAGTTATTCCTGGTACAGGATTGGCGCAAACGGTTCAAAAGTTATCGATGAAGAGATTAACTGGACCGATCCCGATGGCAATGTGATCACTATTCCGATTGGTGCGCAGGTAGAGAGTGTTCTCGACTACAATATAATCAAGGTGGGTTATTTATGGTCCTTCTACCACTCTGATAAAGTTGAACTTTACGCAGGGGCCGGACTACACATCACTAAAATAGAATTAGGTCTCACGGCTAGTACGACGACTCCTCCCGGGCAGAGTGCGTCCGATGTTAACGTCACTGCACCCTTACCGGTGCTTTCATTTGGATTAAAGTACAAAGTCACGCCAAAATTCGGCTGGTTTATTAAATCAGAAGTGTTTGCACTTTCCTTTGATGAATACACCGGAACCTACACTGATGCAAACTTTGGAATGGAATACCGAGCCTGGAAACATGTTGGCCTGGGGGTTGGGCTGGGAAGTAACTCTCTGGATTTAACTCAAACAACCAGTAACTATAAATTTAAATTCAGGAATCGAATAACGGGTATTCATGCCTATGTTGCGGCTTACTTTTAAACTCTGAAGTCTTACTGAGAGTAATGGCCGCATTTTTTAGGGTTTAAGCCGCGTACCTATCAACTTCTCCGGTATATTTATCAACATCAACTTCGGAACCCAGTTTCTTTTTGTACAGATTTTTAGCGCGCACAAGATTTACTTGCGACAGTTTTAGACTTGCTTCAAGCTTATTTACATTCGACTGATAAGGTGGAGGCTCAATCTTGAACAGCACATCTCCTTTTGTAAGTTGCGTCAATGGCTTTACCGGAACTTCGATCACCTGCCCTGTGACATTGGGCACGATTTCGACTACAGGACTATAAACATTGACTGGCCACCTGGTGCACGCCATTGCATCGGCAGAAAGAGAACAACAAATAGCAGAATTATCCACACGAGATGAGAAATTTTCCACCATAACGTTAGCTTGATAACTTTAAATTTGAGCACGAGAAATAAAATTACGACGTAGATTAAGTGTGAGAAAGGCGATCATATGTTTTTCTCCCTGACAATATCATCGACAGGTTTTATAAAAGCCCAGATGAACGCAAGCGGCAGGAAGAGCCCCATAGTAATCACGCCCAGCCAGCCACATACATTGATTGCATCAGCCAGGGAATGAGTTCGGCTAATGATTTCGGATAATGGAGTGCTTACTACATGTGATAATTTTCTAAATCTGCTAATTACAAAGCATATCCATTTTTTGTTTTGCCAAATCCAGCGCCTCTTTAGTCTTGGCATCCGATAATTCCTGTCTGGCCTTATCGCATGCTTCATTACTAGCCGGCTTTGCCGCGGTAGTTGATTTTGTGGTATTTGCAGCTTTATTTGATGTCGTGGTTTTGGGTGCAGCAGTAACCGAATCGCATTTGCTTTTATCAATGCGTTTTACAGTGGCCATCTTTTTTGGAGCTTCGAGCTCGGCCAATTAGCCCACCAACAACCGCACCCTTGGCAACACTCGCACCACGATCATTTGTGTCGCGTACACCACCAATAACCGCACCGGCAGCGGCACCTCGACCCGTATTATCACTGCTAAGCGTTACCTTCGTTGCCTGCTGAACTATGCCGACAGAAGATTTGCTCTGTGCCATTGTATTAATAGAAACAGCAAGTGAGACGCCAAGTGTTACGAGCCCGATTACGCTTTTAAAATGTTGCATTTCAACTCCTTAAAATTAGCTTAGAGAGAAAGTATTTAATGAAACGAGTGTATCGCAGTCCATAACGATAAACTATCGTAGATAAAACGTACGGAATGCTGACGGCTTAAAATCCGGCCTTCGCATACCATTCTTTAGCCTTGTCTGCATCCTGATCCACGCCATTACCTTGCTCATACATCTGGGCTAACGTAGTTTGTGATCCGGCCAGATCTTGATTGGCCGCCAATTCAAACCATTTTGCCGCCGCGGTCGAATCCTGATCGGCACACTCACCTTCAAGATACATAAATCCTAAACCATGTTGAGCTATGGCATAACCTTGATCCGCAGATGACTTCATCCATTTGAATGCATTTTCACAGCTTTTCACTACACCCAGGCCATTTTGGTAGATAATCGCGATTCGGTGTTGGGCATCTGCATCACCTGCCTCGGCAAAGGGCATAAATAGCCGCAGAGCATCCGCAAACTGCTTCGATTCAAAGGCCGCCATGGCACTGGCAAGGTTGATATCATCGGAATCGGACATGATTTTCTCCGTTAGTTTATCGATATGAAGGCTAAGTCCTTCACTATATTAATATTTTCTAACATTAACCGTATCCACAGTCGGTTAGAATATCCCAATCGGGCAATCGGGTATTTCCGAATTAACTTTCCCTATTGGGATATACAGCTAAGTGATTGTCATCGTTATACTTCAGCCATTTCGTGAATGAGGAAAGCCTGTGAGCACGGTTTCTGTCAATTCGCTAACCGATTCGGAACTGGCCTTACGGTCCAGCATCGCCAAGGTTGCGACTGGCCCAGAATACAGTAAAGACCTGTCTTATGACGAGGCCTACGCGGCCATGTCTCAGATCTTGTCTGACAGCGCTGATCCCGTTCAGGCAGCGGTATTCTTCATTGCCCTGCGCATGAAACGCGAGACGGATGACGAAAACAAAGGCGTTCTGCAGGCCATCATCGACATCGCTCAGATTGCCACGGCGGATGTTCCAGAGGTACTCGATATCGCAGACCCCTATGATGGCCATACTCGCGGCCTGCCAATGGCGGCGTTTATTGCGCCGGTGATGGCCTCATTAGGCATGCCTTCGGTTTGCCACGGATTAGAAGATGTGGGACCCAAATTTGGTATCACCCACCGCAAAGTCTTACGCGCGGCGGGTAAAAACGTCGATATGACGGTTGATCAGGCAACGGCACAACTTGCCCAAAGCGATTCTGCCTGGGCGTATATCGATCAAGCCGCATTTGCGCCAAAATTACATGATTTGGTCAATTTGCGGACACGAATCGTTAAAAGGCCGGTTTTGACGACGGTTGAGGTGTTGGTTGGCCCCATTCGCGGTCAGAAACAGACCCATTTACTGACTGGCTATGTGCATAAGGCTTATCCACCTATTTATGCAGAATTAGCACGCTTTGTTGGTTTTGATACTGCGATGATTGTGCGCGGGGTTGAAGGTGGCGTGATTGCCTCGATGCAACAACCGGCTAAACTGTTTAGCTACACCAACAAAGGTGCAGAATCGGATATTGAGATAAACCCAAAAGACATGGACATTGAACAAGAAAGCCGAGCGGTACCGATTCCGAAAGAATTAAAAAACACGGCCAGCAAAGAGCTCGATGTAGCGGCCGCCGCAACTCGCACCGCCGAACTTGGAATGGATGCCTTAAATGGCACGCAAGGCCCGGCCTTTGATGCACTGGTATACTCAGCCTCCATTTGCTTAAAGCAATTAGGTCGGGCTGATGATTTTGCATCCGCTGCGAAACAGGCTCGCGATGTACTGACTTCGGGTAAAGCCCTTGCGCATTTTAATGCCGGCTGATTTACCTAAAACGAATTTAGTTTATATAATTCTATTTTAAATACATTAAAGTATCGATACTTAAGAGGAGATAACGATGAACTCACAGGACTTAAAAATCTATCACGATCACGTAGATGCAATGGAAAAAGCTAATGTTGACCCTGAATACGTACAAGGTTGGCAGGGTGGCTTTTTGATTAACCCAATTCGCGAAGAGCAACGTCTTAACGACACTTACAGCAGTGGTTATGATGATGGCACCGAACGTAACATGGATAACTTTAAAAAGTTTGCTAAATAATTAGCGATTTTAAACGTTACCTTTAAAAAGGCGGGTCGCTCCCGCCTTTTTAATTTCTTTAAATAAAACCTTTCAATTTTGTTCAAGCCAGTAAAGCTACGCTTTTAGCCTGTGCATACACTTGCTTACCCGGTTTCAAATCAAGAATCGAAGCTGATTTACGGGTAATACGCGACAACATTGGCACCCCGCCAACTAATAGCCTTATCGTAACCTGTGCTGTACCTTCATGTTTGATTTCATCGACCACTGCTGGAAAAATATTTAAGATGCTGGTATCAGATTGATGCTGTAACGTAATGCTGACATCACGCGCCAGCACTCTCAATCGAGCCAGTTTACCGACTGCCAGGTCATGACGTGTTACCGAGAAACGATTGCCGGCAAGATCAAGATACGTCAGATTAAACTCATCATCATGTCCCACTACTTTTGCTTCGAGAAGTGCCTCAGCATCGTTGCCTCTGGCAAGCGGAAGATCTAGACGGGTCAGCATATCACCAATCGAGCCAGACGCTGTTACGCTACCCGCTTCGAGTAAAACAAGATGATCCGCCAGGCGGGCCACTTCGTCAGAAGAATGACTTATGTATATGATTGGAATATATTGTTTACCAGACCAGTATTAATAAAAATCGTACTAAAATCAAGTTTAAACCAATAGGTTCACTGGTTTACAAGTTAAGTTATGCCTGGCCAAACAAAATTTTCAAATGCCAGCTCACTAAATTTTTGAAATTGCATGCCAGGTTTTTTTGTAGGAGAGATCTTAAATCGCGACCTGAGTTCGCTTCAACTTGAAATGACCCAGACCCGCAGGGGATATTATTTTAAAACAGAATTATTTAAATAAATTTGGGATGCCTTTATGCAAAGATTCTAATAACTCTGGGACTTCGACATCCATAACTTGTTGGGCTACCCACTTTTTATTTTTCTCACCCATTTGTTCCGTCATTAAGTCGCCAAAAAAACGTCGCATCGGAAAACTCGGGCCACCCTCCTCCTCATCATAACTAAATTCAGAATAGTCATTCATGCGTTGATTAAGTAGATCAACAAAATCCTGCCTATAGTCGCCAGCTCCAATCAAATCTCGCTTATTATCTTCAATGTGTTTCGCACATTTTATCGATAATTCAGTCATAAATCGTTGGCGTTCATTGTCATCAAACTTCTCAATGGTGATGCGATCGATCATGTGCACTGTAAAACAAAGATACTCGGTCATTATCTCAAGTCGTTGCGCAACCGTATCGGTCTGGAAATCATTGTTTTCCAGATTTAAAGTGCCATTTTGAGCAATTCGAACCGCAATAAAGGCCAGTGCCCCTCCTAATTCTTCGACAGAATGGGTCTTATCTTTGTTATGCCATTTACTCTTTACTCTCACAAAATCACCTCTATATTCACATGCAAAACAGTGGGTTATACCTGTAGAAACTATTCTATATCAGGTGGCAGGGCCACAACGAGCATGCTAGGATTAAATTATTACCATTTTACGTTGTTATCTGTATGACTCCAAGGTCTAAATTTAATTAAAAATGCCGATGAATCTTGATCTCTCCAGCCTCAAACAGACTGTGCAAAATAACTGCCACATTGCCGATTCTAATGCCGCCGGCAATTACACTTTGTGTATTTATTTATTGAAGATGCGGGAATTTTATCGGTGGGAAAGCGGTTATGACTTTGGCGATAATTTACCGAATGATGAAGTGGGTAAATGGTTGCGGGAACGCGAAGATCTTTGGGAGGATATGGTCAATGATGATTTCGCCAGGCTTTCTATTGATGGCAATGAATACGATCCATTTGATTCTGACTCGATCAATAAAACACTAAAACCTCAGCGCCTTGTTTACAGTGCCGGGTACGGGCGAAACACTAACGCCCATTTCTTTCTCGGCGTATTAGAACGTAACGAACGCTACAATGATTTTGAAATCATTGTGGTGGCCGATGAATATGCCCGTGATCTTACCGCGCCTCCTGCCATGAGCCAGGGCACTACTATATATATTCGACGTGAAGCCATGCGTCGGATGATCTGGGAAAAGTATGAACAATGGTTATGGGATAAACCCAATAATGCGATGGCTCGGGCATTAAGTTACTACGATTTCGAAAGTAACCTGGATGATGCGTTAACCAAAATGACTGACGCAGAATTAAATAGTGCTGTATTACATGAAATTGGTGAAGCCAAAGTCTTTGAACTTCTTGGTGAAGGTTGGGAAAAAATGCTATTCGAGATGCCACATTCAAAACTTGAGATGATGTTACGTGCAATACGGGATCAGCTGGCCGATTGCCTCTCGACTTTACCTGCCCTGCTTGAACAAAAAAATCCAGCCTCGTTGCATTTTTATTTTTCAAACCTGACTCACATGCGCAAGGCTCTATCGCCCAGCCTTATGCCTGCCTACGAAGCCTGGGTTGCCAACAACGATATATCTGCGTTAACGGATTATGTTAACAAAGGAACCCTTCATTGGCAGAAAATTTGCCGGGCCGCACTAGAGCACTGGAAGGTAAACCGTGGCATTCATGCTGACAAGCAAATCGAATTCATCGAAAACAATAAACTCTAACCTATAAAGCCGTCGTCAATGGAAAAAACCATCTCCCCGCTTTCAAGCATATCTGAAGTTAAACCGAATACATTTATTTTTGAAAAACTCGATTCAATACCCGCTCAGGCATGTAAGCAGATGATTGAACGCTTCGAGCACCATAAAGAAGATCAATACCAGGGTCGCATAGGGCAATTGGCACAGAAAGATCAAAGTATAAAAAAATCAACTGATCTCGTCGTCAGCGATAAAGAACATTGGAAAGACATTGATCGCGGTTTATTTTCTTCGCTCGGTGTAGCGATAAAAGAATTTCGTGAAACCTACCCTTATTTTAAAGAGCCGTTTAAAGATATGGGTTACGCCATTCAGCGCACAGAACCGGGCGAACACTATCACTGGCACATTGATGGCGGTTCGCATGAATTTAGTCAGCGCCAACTGGTGGCGTTATGGTATCTGAATGATGTTGAAGGGCCAGGCGGCGAAACCGAGTTTCTATTTCAGGATGTTAAAATAAAACCAGAGGCAGGAAAGCTGATTTTATTTCCTCCTTTCTGGACGCATGAGCATCGCGGCGTCACTTTGGAGAAAGGCGTTAAATATATTGCCACGACCTGGGTTGTGTTTGCCTGAGCGAATGATCTTTCCTGCGGTTATGAATAGGTTTAATGACATAAATTTATCCACACCTCAGCATCAAACTGACTGGGATCAATATTATGCATTGCGGTGGCAGTTATTACGTAAAGAATGGCATCAACCGCTCGGCAGCGAGCGTGATGAATACGAATCCGATGCCTTTCATGTCATGGCGACAAACTCGACAGGAATCGTTATCGGTGTAGGCAGACTTCACAAGCTCGATTCAACTGCCGCGCAAATTCGATTCATGGCGGTTAAAGAAGATCAGCAACGGCTGGGTATCGGCAGTAAATTACTCACAGCGCTGGAAACGCAGGCTACAGTGTGGGAACTTGAATCGATCACATTAAATGCCCGTGATAGTCACCTCGCCTTTTATCGTAAACATCATTATGAAGCCATTGAACCCAGCGACACCTTATTTGATGTCATCAAACACACGAAAATGCGTAAATTTATTAGAACCCAATAAATTTTTAACCGATAAATGTCAGCTAAGTTGTGTCTGAGTGATATCACCGTCTGTTGATATCTCAACATTAGCCACGCCGGGCATGCGCGACATGATGTAACCCGCCATCAACATCGATGAAGGTTCGTTTTCATTTTCAATGGCGGTGAGTAATCGATTAGCAACAATCTGGCAGCGTTGCGGCTGACTGAGTTCGTCGACCCAGTCACGATACATCTGTCCACCGTTATCCATTTCTTTATCCATTTTAGAATAAATACTCTCGGCATCATCCAGCATATCAATCGGCACTTCGATGTTTAGCGTGCTTTCACCAATTATAATATTCAGTTTCATTGACTTAACCTGTTAATCAGAGACATTATTGTACTTTGAAGCCGCCATCCGATGTATATCACTATGTTAATAGAAATACCCGCACTCTTATCGAAAAAGAAACTGTCTGAGATCCAGCAGATACTTGCACAGGCACAGTTTGTCGATGGAAAACTATCAGCAGGCATGGCAGCAAAACGAGTTAAAAACAACGCTGAACTGCCACCGGATGCTCAGCAACTCGAGCGGCTCAATACGCTGGTGATGTCGACCCTGGTTCAGCACCCGCTGTTTCAGAATGCGGCCTTACCTCATCGAGTGGCTTCGCCGTTTTACGCACGCTATGAACAGGGACAGACCTACGGCGAACACATTGATGATCCCGTGATGGGGCCGGCCGGTCAGCGTTATCGCTCAGATATTTCCTGTAGCGTGTTTTTAAACTCACCCGAGGACTATGCGGGCGGAGAACTGCAAATTAAGACTCAGTATGGCTCGCAGGACATAAAATTAGCCGCGGGTTCAGCCATTTTATATCCCTCTAACAGCCTGCATCAGGTCTTACCCGTCTTATCTGGAACCCGTCTGGTCGCCGTGACCTGGATACAAAGCATGATCCGTCAGGCTGAACGCCGCGAATTGCTGTTTGAACTGAATCAGGCGAGGGAGTCTTTAATGCGAGAACAAGCGGATTCGGAGGTGACGCATCAGGTTGATCACAGCTATGTGAACCTGATTCGCATGTGGTCAGAAATATAATAATTTCAATAGATTGGGGCCAATAGTTAACGTTAAGTTAATGTAATGTCTTAAGAATGCATAATGTAAAATTATTAGTCGCTCACGCAAAAAAGGCCGCAATCGCGACCTTTTCCCTTTTCCATAGAACTCAAAGTAAGACTAAACGTCTATCGATGAGAGCCTTTGTCTTCATGTGCCATATTGATAACTTCTTCCGCCAATGCCATGTATTCATCACGGTAACCGCTCAGCTCATGACCTTCTGGTGTAATGAAATATTCTTCAGCCGAAACACCATTTTTTTGCTCGTATGCAGTAAATTTCTTTTGCATTTCCAGCATTTTTTTAATCTTCGCTTGCTTGTCACTCATCGCAGACCTCACTTAACCTGTTGAATTTATTGTATTTGGTTGTTTTATATGCAACCGAATATAAAGCTAACCGGAATATAGCAAAGCACTAATGTCCTCTCTATATCACCTTTGGCCTATCCCATCGTGTTATCGACCTAAAAAAACCTAAATTCAGGGTTTAGTAACCACCTTTACGGGTACTTTGCGGTAAACCAGCTATTTTACGGCCCTGTTTCGACGGCATGGTCGGGAACATTTCGTACATAACCTTGGAGCTGAGGCGTTTTTCACCCCATTTTTTACCCATGTCTTTCAGGATGGTTCGCTCATTGGGCTCGGCACCACCATTGTTTATGTGTTCATCACGCAGGTAATTGATCACGTCCCAATGTCGTTCCGTCATTTCAAGCTCTTCGTCTGCAGCCAGAGCTGCCCCGACCGCTTCGTTCCAGTCTTCGATATTTTCTAGAAAACCATTGTCTGTTGTTGCAATAGTTTTCCCATCTACTTCCAGTGCCATAATTAATTTCCTCTAGAATTTTATTTAACGGTTCGAATCTTAAATCGTAACCTGATCGATATCGAATCTATCAATATCGGATCTACGGGTCACCGTCAATTATGAAAGTGCGCCTATTATCTGGATTTTAAGCCAGGGATCAAGCACCCCATCGGTGATAGACGGCTAAATTGTACTATTTTGGGGGTAAAAATAGCCCTTAATCGTCCGAATTAACCGCGCTAATGCCTTTTTGCGGGACAAACAGCCCACAACCATAACGACGGCCATCCCCAATCCCCAGCATTTGCAGTTTCATCGCATTCTCCGGCACCAGTTCGGCAACCATTAAGCTGCGGCAAAAAATATCGCCGTTCTGCATGTGCATCCTGTTTTGTTTGCCGGCCATCATTTTAGTGACGGGTATATCCATGTCACGCAAGATACTGACCATCTGTTTTAAAAATTCATTCTCATCCGTTTCATCCATAGAGGCCTGGGTTAAAACGTAACGCGCAAACATAGTCGGCATGATGCTTAATTTTTTATTGGTGCCTTCCTTTACCGTTAAATCGTGTCCGTTGATATTGAGCCTGGCGCCTGTTAACTGATGCGCATCTTCAATACGATGTTTCGGTATACGCAGGGTCATACGCGTACGGCGTGAAAGACATAACACTTCGTTCTCTGTATCTTGCGGACGCATCCAGCCGTTACCTGACTCCGCAACATGTATTAAATGCAAACCTGTTAAGTCTTCATCTCCAAACCAGGGCAAGGCATCATGTATTGCATTCGATAAGGCTTGTGCATGATCAACCGGCAATGACTTACAATCCAGCTTAAAACTAATATCGACAATGTCATCCGACGCTTCATGCTTTTTGTTCGAATCAATGTCTTCTGTCCAATACATAGTTTACCTCGCAGTTTCTTTATCTTTAAAGCGATCTTATCTTCGATCCGTTCCACTGGTAAACGCCGACTCTAACTGATCTTCCCAGTTTTCAGGGGTATCCTGAAATGGGGGTTTAACATCCATGCGAAAAAACATTTCGCCGGTGGTGGCGCCTTTGGAAACCGCAGTTTTCAGTTCATCGAATGAGTTCATCCCATGATTCTGTAAAAGTACTTCACTCAACCACAACATAATTACCCCCTGTCTAATCGCTTATTTGATGCTGGCACGCTGGTAATAACGTGCGCGATATAATAATCGTCCGGGTCCGTCTGTATCGTTAAAAGAGGTACGATTGTGTAATACGTTATTGCTGATCACACCTTCGTTTTCCGATAAACGATAACGGAAGATATAAGCCGAATCGCTATTTAAGAATTCTGTTATAAATTCGGTTGCCTCGTTTATATGGGCATCCTGCCGCCATTCAATGTTGCGTGTTCGCGCAGAATAACGCATATGCAAATGGCCGGAGGCTAAAACAGAAAAAACCGATCCACGCGTCTCACCCCGAATCAGTTTGCCGTTTTCGATATTCGGCGGTATCACCATCGCATCAGCTTGTTGCAAGGCCGCTATCCAGTCCGGATTTTGATCCCGCAGCTGGATATATAAAATTTCAGGATCCAGGTACTGATTTTCGCCCCCGTCCGATGCCGGCCGGACACAATGCATGGCAATGGCGCGGACTTGCTGTTCGGGTGGATTATAATATCCATCGGTATGCCAGCTTAGGCGTTTATTGGTATACGGGACATACCTACCATGGCGACCGTTTTGTTGCACTTTCAGCGACGTTATCTGATCTTCATCCGCGCAGATATTAGCGTCCAGGCTGGATAATCCCAGCTGGTGGGCAAGCTGTTGCAGGCCCGTTTTGCTCAGATCTGGCCCCTTACACTTATATATGGCAAGGTTAGTCTTCTCCAGCAATCCCGCCAACGCCGACTTCTCATTCACGCTTAACACACCGGGATCCTGTAGCGAAACACGAACGGCTTGAATTGTCGCCGGATAATTGGCTAATTTGTCCTGACGCCACGTTTGATAGGCCTCAACCTGTGAAAGATTAAAATGCTCCGGTATTTGAGCCGCTGACGAATTTTTAGTGATATTGGACATAAGATCATTGTGTATTAAAACTTACTGTCATTGTAATACAGCATAATTTTTACAGGTACATTGCCAGTAAAATAATTTCACGAAGCTATTCACGTTAAGACTATAAGGCTATATAATCGCGTCCTCCATCAACACTAATAACATAGTAACCTGTTGTTTTATATGCAAATTAACTTTCCAGCCCCCCTGCGATTAGTTAATTATATGAATTTAAAGGGGTTTGATTACTTTTTATCTATCCCCAATTGGGTAAGTCAGGGAACAACAATCACCCCATAGGTGAGGTTTTCCCGAGACGCTACGCGACCTAGACTTCGCACAGTTAAATAAACACGCTTTTTGCTATCCCAAGGTCACCTGTTTAAGACGTGCCTGGAATGCCAAAAATCGATTAGCCGGCTAATTTTAAACGAGTTTATATCCGAAGGAGAAAGCTATGGATAAAAGCAAGATTCATCCAACGCCCATGCTAGATGTATTAGAAGATGGCCCATGGCCTAGCTTCATTTCTGGTTTCAAACGTATGCGTGACGATCATCCCGATAAGCGTATTAACGAAGTGGCTAACTCACTGCTGGGTCAGTTAGAACACTCATATGAAACCCGTAAAGGTTACTGGAAAGGCGGCACCGTATCCGTATTTGGTTACGGCGGCGGCATCATTCCACGCTTCTCAGAAGTGGGCAACGCTTTCCCTGAATCACGAGAATTCCACACATTACGTGTGCAACCACCACCCGGAAACTACTACTCAACCGATATGTTAAACCAACTGTGTGACAGCTGGGAAAAACACGGTTCGGGTATGGTCACCTTCCACGGTCAAACCGGTAACATTATGTTCATCGGTACCACGACTGAAGGCACTCAACACTTCTTTGATGAAATCAATGAATACGGTTGGGACTTAGGCGGCGCGGGTCCATGTGTCCGTACTGCGATGGCTTGTGTGGGTGCGGCACGTTGTGAACAATCTAACTGTAATGAACATGCGATTATGCGTCATCTGGTTAACACCTTTACCGATGATGTTCACCGTCCTGCCCTTCCTTACAAATTCAAATTCAAAATCTCTGGCTGCCCCAATGACTGCATGAACTCGATTGAGCGTTCTGACTTTGCAGTAATCGGCACCTGGCGTGATGACATACAAGTCGACCAGGCCGAAGTGAAAGCCTTTGCTGAACTGAAAGGTCGCGACTACATTATTGATAATGTAACCACTCGTTGCCCTACCGATTGTATGACATTGAATGATGACAACACTTTAGACATCGATAATAAAAACTGTGTACGTTGTATGCACTGCCTGAACGTCATGACCAAAGCGCTTTCTCCTGGTGAAGACAAAGGTGTGACCATCTTGATTGGTGGTAAACGTACTCTGAAGATTGGTGACTTGATGGGTACCGTTGTTGTGCCATTCATGAAAATAGATACGGCTGATGATTATGAAAAAATCGTCGACCTCGCTTCAGAAATTATCGATTTCTTTGCTGAAAATGCGCTTGAGCACGAACGTACCGGTGAAATGATTGAACGTATTGGTTTGGTCAACTTCCTCGAAGGCGTGGGTGTTGACGTTGATCCAAATATGATCAGCAGCCCGCGTCAGTGTTCATACGTACGTATGGATGGCTGGGATGAGGAAGCCGAAGCCTGGTTTGCTCGTAAAACGGAAGAAAAAGCAGCAGCGGCAGGGTAACCCCCTGCTCTGCAATTTTTTAGCCATTTTAGCTTATAGAATTAAACTTGAATTAAACAAGGTTTTTAGGAGAACATCTCATGGCGGGTAAAATACAACATCGCTCACCGATAGAATCAGGCGCCCCAGACGGCTTCCAGTATATGCATCCTTCGATGCGTAAGAACTATGGTCAATGGAAATATCATGAACATCCTCGTCCCGGTGTACTGCTTCACGTAGCACACAGTGGTGATGAGATCTGGACCGTTCGTGTTGGTACACAGCGTATTTTAGATACCTACACTCTGCGCAAACTTACTTCGATCGGTGATGAATTTGCTGATGGTTATATTCGTTTTACCTTGCGTTCAAATGTTGAATACATGGTAACGAAAGAAGCTCAGGTAGCACCGCTTATTAAAGCTGTTGAAGATGCTGGCTTTATTGTGGGTGGTACGGCTAACTCGGTTGCGATGATTTCGCACACACAAGGTTGGTTACATTGTGATATTCCTGGTACGGATGCATCCGGTGTTGTTAAATCAATGATGGATGAACTGATTGATGAGTTCAAAGAATGTAATATGCCTAACCGTGTGCATATGAGTACGTCCTGTTGCCAGATTAACTGTGGTGGCTCGAGTGATATCGCCATCAATATTCAACACACTAAACCACCTCGTATCGACCATACTCAGGTCGGTAACGTCTGCGAACGACCATCAGTTGTAGCACGGTGCCCGGTTGCAGCGATTCGTCCTGCTCAGGTTAACGGCAAGCCTTCACTGGAAGTGGATGAGAAAAAATGCATCTGTTGTGGTGCCTGTTACCCTCCTTGTCCGCCAATGCAAATCAATGATCCTATTCACTCTCAACTCGCTATCTGGGTTGGCGGTAACCACTCAAATGCGCGTGGCAAACCGACCTTCCAGAAACTGGTTGCTGCGGGTATCCCAAACAATCCACCGCGTTGGCCTGAAGCCACGGCTGTGGTTAAGCAAATTCTTAAAGCTTATAAAGAAGGCGCGAAAGACTGGGAACGTATCAACGACTGGATCGAACGTATCGGCTGGCCGCGTTTCTTCGAGGACACGGGATTACCTTTCACCAAGTATCATATTGATAACTGGAAAGGTGCACGTGCCAGCTTGAATGCTTCTACTCACATCCGTTTCTAATATATAGGGATTGAATAAATGAAGTTAGGCATTCAAGTAAATGAAGGTCCTTATAACCACGAAGCTTCGGTCACCGCCCTGAATTATTGCAAGGCGGCGATCGAGGCCGGTCATGAGATCTTTCGCGTATTCTTCTATCACGATGGTGTAAATAACGGTACGCGTTATGCAACACCACCGCAGGATGATATCAATATTATGAACACCTGGTCGGCACTCGCTAAAGAACACAATCTCGACCTGGTCGTTTGTGTTGCTGCAGCACAGCGCCGCGGTATCGTGGATGAAGGCGAACAGGAACGTAACGGCAAAGACGGCAACAACATCGCTGATGGCTTCCGAATTTCTGGCTTAGGTCAGTTAATCGAAGCGGGCATCGAAAGCGATCGCCTTCTCGTATTTGGCGACTAACCGGAGGGGAATGACACATGGCAACAAAAAAATTCATGTATGTAAATCGTAAAGCCCCTTACGGCACGATCTACGCATGGGAATCACAAGAGGTTATTTTGATTGGTGCGGCATTTGAGCAAGATGTTTCACTTGCCTTTATTGATGATGGTGTATACCAGATCGTTAAAGGTCAAAACACAACCGAACTTGGTATTAAAAACTTTTCACCCACCTATGGTGCACTCGGCGACTATGACGTCAACAAGATCTTTGTTGAACAAGAGTCACTGGACGCACGAGGCTTAACCATCGACGATCTAATGCCTCTTAAATGGGAAGATGAAGACGAAGATTATGCTGAAAAAGATTCGATTAAAGTAGTGAGCTCAGAAGAAATGAAAGCATTACTTGATGACTCTGATGTCTTACTTAACTTCTAGGTTGGTGAACGTATAATGGCAATATTACACACAGTTAACAAATCACCTTTTGAAAAAAATTCATTAGACGCCTGTCTTCGACTTGCTGCAAAAGGTAGCGCTGTTTTATTAATTGAAGATGGTGTTTATGGCGCAATGAAAGGCACTGTAAAAGCAGCCGCTATAGAAAGCGCCGTAGGTGATATTAGTTTTTATGTATTAGGTCCTGACTTGAAAGCACGTGGTATTGGTGAAGATAAACTCATCGATGGTTTCAAGGTTGTTGATTACAGTGGGTTTGTATCCTTATCTGTAGAGAATGACAAAGTACAGGCTTGGCTTTAACTTTAAATTTTGAACTATTAAACAGTTCAATGCACGAGGAGAACGAACCATGGCAATTGAATTAAACGGAAAATCTTTCGAGGTTGATGAAGAAGGTTACCTGGCAAACCTTACCGAATGGGAACCTGGCATCGCTGACATTATGGCGAAAGAAGACGACTGCGAATTAACTGACAGCCACTGGGAAGTGATCAACTTCCTGCGCGAATACTACGAAGAGTATCAAATTGCTCCAGCGGTTCGCGTACTAACTAAAGCAATTGGCAAAAAATTAGGTAAGGACAAAGGCAACAGCAAATATTTATATGAGTTGTTCCCATACGGTCCTGGCAAGCAAGCGTGTAAATACGCCGGTTTACCAAAACCAACGGGTTGCGTATAAGCTACCTGTAGTGACAGGGGGTGTTTAGCCCCCTGCTACTTTTTAACGGCTCGATTTAAATTTATATATTTTATACAGGGTAACAACTATGCAAGTTTTATTCGGCATACTATTTTATGCAGCTTTTGCATTACTTGTTTTTGGTCTATTCGTTAAGATCAAACAGTATGCACAAACGCCGGCTCCATTAATAATACCGACTACCCCTGCACCTGTTACCAAAATTGGCGTTATCTGGCGCATGTTTACCGAGGTTGTATTTTTTAATAGCCTGTGGAAAGCGAATAAATGGATCTGGTTATTTGGCTGGATATTCCACCTTGCTCTGTTACTCGCATTTTTTAGACATCTTCGTTATGTCGTTCCCGATGACTGGTTTATTTACCCCCTCATTAACAACTGGCTGATACTCACTGCTGGTAAATACGGTGGTTGGGCGATGTTGTTTGGCCTAACAGGGCTATTTGTACGACGCCTGGTTGTTGACCGCGTTCGTTATATATCGAACCCCTCTGACTTTGCAATGTTATTACTAATTATTGGCATAGCCGTAACCGGCGTGCTGACATCATTTATTTTCAAGGATGCCTATGCGATAGTTGAGCTCAAGGCATTTGTTATCGGACTGCTCACTTTAAACTGGCAACCTGTTCCAGACAATGGACTTATTATCGCGCATTTGTCGTTGGTGCTTATTCTGATGGTCATCTTTCCAATCAGTAAATTACTCCACGCACCGGGGGTTTTCTTTAGCCCAACTCGCAACCAGGTTGATAACCCACGTGAACAGCGTCATGTATCTCCCTGGGCTCGTAAACTTGAGTCTGGTAAATAATAAAATAAAGGTGGATGAGGAATAAACGTGGCAGATTTTGAAACCCCAGAATTAAAAGAATACACCATCATTCCAAAAATTAAAGACGGGACGATGGCCGGGCTTAAGCCCTTTGTATCACGGCCTCCTTTTCAGGAGCCTATGGGTTATCCTGACAAACTAATTGATAACTGGAAAGAGGTTGCCATTGCTAAAATGGGCGACCTGCAATCAAAGTATCGCTCGCTTCAGGTTTTCATGGATATTTGTGTGAAATGCGGTGCCTGCACCGATAAATGTCACTACTACCTTGGTACACAAGACCCGAAAAATATGCCGGTCGCACGTCAGGATCTGTATCGTCAGGTCTATCGTCGCTACTTCACCTTCGCCGGCAAGTTCTTCGGTAAATTAGGCATTCCGGGTTTTGTCGGTGCTAAAGAACTGGATACTGACATCCTTGATGACTGGTACAGCTATTTCCATCAGTGCTCACAGTGTCGTCGTTGTTCGGTTTACTGCCCTTACGGAATTGATACTGCTGAAATCACCATGGCCGCGCGCGAAGTATTATCCGCCGTCGGCATGAGCCAGAAATACTCAAACGAAATTATTGGTAAAGTATTTAAAATCGGTAATAACCTGGGACTACCTGAACCTGCTTTAGCGGACACGCTCGAAGGTCTGGAAGAAGAGGTTGAAGAAGATACCGGTGTTGCGGTTAAGTTCCCATTGGATGTTAAAGGTGCTGATATTTTATTGGTGACCCCATCAGCCGACTTTTTTGCTGAACCGCATGTTGATGGTTTAATCGGTTACGCTAAAGTCTTCCATGAAGCCGGCGTTAGCTGGACCGTTAGTTCTTATGCCTCGGAAGCGGCCAACTTTGGTATGTTTATCGGCAGTTATGAAAACATGCGCCGAGTAGCTATGCGTATTCGCGAAGCCGCTTTAGAACTTGGTGTAAAGCGTATTATATTTGGCGAATGTGGTCACGCCTGGCGGGTTGCCTATAGTTTCCTGAATACATTAGCTGGCCCGTTTGACTTCCTGGATCCTAAATATCCTGTTCCACAACATATTTGTGAATTCACTTATAACTTGATCCAGGAAAACAAGTTGAAGTTTGATAAGTCAGAAAACGATCACATGACCCTGACCTTCCATGACTCCTGTAACGTTGCACGCGCTTCGCGAATGGGACCTGAGCCGGGTGGCCAGTTCAAGATACCCCGAGCTGTCATTAAAGCGGTCTGTAATAATTTTTATGACATGGCCCCTGACACCATTGGTGAAGGCACCTATTGTTGTGGTGGTGGCGGCGGTCTATTAACCGATGATTTAATGGAAATACGCGTCAAAGGCGCGATGCCAAGAATGCAGGCGCTAAAAAATGCGACCGAAGAGCATGGCATAACTCATATGGCCGCAATCTGCGCCATTTGCAAGAGTCAGTTTACAAAAGTATTGCCCTACTACGGCTTTACGATGGATCAAATAGTCAGCGTGCATCAACTGGTATCTTCAGCCCTTGTGTTAACTAAAGGGGTTCCTGAAGAGAAAGACGATGAACCAGCAGCAGAAGCTGCATCTAACGAATAATATTTTTTTGCTACGGATTAATTATCCGGGCTAACGGCAAGCACAGGAGATACAGGTATGGCTACATCACGTGATGATATGAAAGAAAACAAACTCACGTTTCGCATGTATGAAGACGGCGATGACAAATGGGATTCAATGACAGCTCAGGTATTCGATGGTGATGAATCTTATAAATGTCCAACATACGTTAATCGTACCCCGCCATGTCAGGGTAGCTGCCCATCGGGTGAAGATATTCGCGGCTGGCTGGACATCGTTCGTGGAATTGAAAAACCTTCAGAAGATATGACCATGCAGGAATATGCATTCCGTCGTTCTACCGATGCCAACCCCTTCCCTTCTATTATGGGTCGTGTTTGCCCTGCTCCATGTGAAGACGGCTGTAACCGAAATGAAGTTGAAGACTATGTTGGTATTAATGCCGTAGAGCAATACATTGGTGATGCTGCGCTGGAAGCCAAATTCACATTTGATGTTGCAGAAAAAAATTCTGGTAAGAAAGTCGCTATAATCGGCGGCGGACCTGCCGGCCTCGCTGCAGCCTATCAACTTCGTCGCAAAGGTCATGAATGTACTATCTATGATGATCATTCAGAATTAGGCGGCATGATGAAATATGGTATTCCCGGATATCGTACCCCTCGCGATGTACTGAACGGTGAAATGGATCGTATTATTAACATGGGCGGTATCGACGTTAAGTTAAATACCCGTGTTGGCAAGGACATCAGCATGGATGAAGTTGAAAAAACTCATGATGCTATTTTATGGGCCATTGGCGCTAAAAAGGGTCGTCAACTTCCTATACCCAATGCCGACAAAGCTCAAAACTGTTTGACCGGTGTCGATTTTCTTGAGGCCTTCAATGATGGTCGATTGAAACTGGTTTCAGAAAAAGTCGTTGTTGTGGGTGGCGGTGATACCTCAATCGACGTGGTGTCTGTTGCTCGTCGTCTTGGTCACATTACGAATATTAACGAAAAGGATCGCCCTGAAAATGTTGTGCTTGGTCACACCGCGCATGATGTTGCTTCATCTGCTACTAAATTAGGCGCCGATGTCACCCTTATTTCACGTTCTGCTATCGAAAAAATGAATGCGGCTGAGCATGAAATACGTGATGCCTTACGAGAAGGTGTAAAAATTCGTGGCCAGATTTCTCCGATTGAAGTTGTACTCGATGACAACGGCCTGGCAAAAGCGCTTCGCGTTGCTGAGCTGGAAGATGACTGCAAAACCATTAAAGAAGGCACTGAGTTTGACATTGAAGCCGACTTAATCGTTTCAGCGATTGGTCAAGGTGGCGATATGGCCGGTATTGATGATATTGCAAATGACAAAGGCTTTATTGATGCCGATCAGCACTACCAGGTACCCGGCAAGGAAGGCCACTTTGTAGCGGGTGACATTGTTCGCCCTCACCTGTTAACAACGGCTATTGGCCAGGCATCTGTTGCTGTCGAAAGTATCGAACATTACTTTACAAATGAAGACCTACGCAAACGTCCAAAAGTTGATAAACATCACTTTAACCTGTTAAATAAACTTCGTGAAACGGGTCTTGAACCCATTGCCTTTACTGAAGAAGTGACCGATGAATATCGTGGCACCGATGGTGGTAAATGGGCCGTTCATAACTACGAAGATCGTTCAGCCTTCGAAATTATCGCCTCGGATGAGTTGTTCCTGGGTCATTTTGACCATACTGATAGAATTAGACGTTCTGAAGAAGTGCCCGATTCAGAAGAAGTTCTGGGTCACTTTAAAGAAAGGATGAAAGGTCTATCAGAAGAACAAGCTGTAGAAGAATCCGATCGCTGCATGAGCTGCGGTATGTGCTTTGAATGTGATAACTGTGTGATTTATTGCCCGCAAGACGCTGTCTTCCGAGTTAAGAAAACTGATGCCACCATGGGTCGCTATGTTGATACTGACTATGGGAAATGTATTGGCTGTCATATATGTGCTGATGTATGCCCTACTGGCTACATCGATATGGCGATGGATGGATAAACGAGGTAGCTTACGTGTTGCTTAGAAAAATTATATTCGCCTTTGCGCTTGTCGCATTCCTGCCTTTGTCAGTGTCTGCAGATTCACTTTTGCCGATGCTGCCGAAGGCAAAGGGTAATTACGACGATATAACCAAATGCGTTGAACCGATCGATGTTATGCGCCAAAGTCACATGGACTTTATTATGCACCAACGTGATGATACGTTACGAAAAGGTGTTCGTACAAAACAACATAGTCTAAAAGAATGCATCAATTGCCATAACGCTCCGGCGGATGACGGTAAAGTTGCCAGCGCAAAAGACAGCGAACATTTTTGTAGCAGTTGTCATGTCTACACGGCCGTGCAGATTGATTGCTTCAAATGCCACAATGATAAACCGGAAAATACTCAATACCGACATAAAATCACCTCGCAGGCTTTCAAGCAGCATGAGTTTGCAACTCAAGATTTAAATCAGGAAACCCTTAAACTGTTGGCGACTGAAAAGG
>ENA-ORDP01000515-ORDP01000515.1-marine-sediment-metagenome-genome-assembly--contig:-NODE-515-length-25019-cov-4.378585_pt1 | contig 25019 bp, 19 predicted proteins | sample MGYA00248627_ERZ508539 | MGnify/ENA primary metagenome ERZ508539 (study PRJEB26208, sample SAMN05571518) | marine sediment metagenome | biome: deep sea; feature: Hydrothermal vent; material... | reverse complement strand
TGCGTCTCAACTTTGGAAATATGGGATTCGCTGGCGACAAGAGTTATACGATCTAAAACTTTGCTGTAATAATCTATTTGGGTAGGAAGGCGTTTTAATGAATCACTTTCGCTTTTGATCTCATATCCGTGCAAATAACCGTTCACAACAGCAATATCAACTCTTGCGCTACCCTGGCATAATCCAAGCTCTTCAATTATTTTTGTATCGGGCTCTTTTATATGTTCCTTTTCTAAAAATTTTAAAAGAGGAATACGAATATCTTTATCGTGAACTTTATTTCGTAATAGCTTGTCAGCCACAAAGATAGACCTGTGGAAATGAATAATTTAATTGACCATATCCAGCATTATAATTCAAAAAATGCAATACTCAAAGCTCCGCAAGCGTGCTGTCCAAAACTCTCCATCCTTTCGCGGTGGCGAGCAGGTGGGTTCTGGTTTTTTTTAGCATACCGGTAGAGAGCATTTTAGTAATGCCTTTGGTTATCGCAATGCCCTCTAGAGAAATCCCTTTTTTTAACCGCAGGCCGAGCATTAGCTTTTCAGTCTGGATCATCTGTTTCGTGAGGCTCTCTCTCCGCCGGACGGCGTGGCCGGTTCTGTTTATCTTCGCTATGTAAGGCGCGATTGATTTTACGTTCGCCCATCTCTCCCCTTCCATCAAGGAATGGGCGCCCGCTCCGATCCCGATATAGTCTCGGTACTCCCAGTAACCTACGTTGTGGACGCTCTCGTATCCAGGTCTTGCGTAGTTCGAAATCTCGTAATGGCCGAACCCGCGCTTTTCTAAGAACCGCTCTGTTTTGTCAAAAAATTCGGCGCCATCTTCCGGTAATTCAATCGATCCTCTAGCCACATGCCTGCCCAGGGGGGTTCCCGGCTCCGGGGTGAGCTGGTAGCAGGAGATATGGCTCAACGGAAAACTCGCCGTCAACTCATCCAGCTCTTCTATCCAGCCGCTAACGCTCTGCCAGCCACTAACGCTCTGCCCCGGCAAGCCGAACATCATATCTGCCGACACATTTATATAACCTGCGTCAAAAGCCTGTTTAATCGCCGTGAGCGCTTGCTCTTTACTGTGTATCCGGTCGAGCCTTTTTAACAGATCGTCGTTTAACGATTGAACGCCTATGGATACGCGGTTGACCCCGGCTTCCAAATAGCCGCGCAGTTTTGAGGGTGTTAAACTTTCCGGATTGGCTTCGATTGTTATTTCAGCGCCGGGCTCCACCTCGTAATTTTTCGTTACGGCGGTTATTATTTTTTGCGCCTGGGCCGGTTTTAGAAGTGATGGCGTTCCCCCTCCGAAAAATATGGAGGCCACCCGGTGGCCCCCGTCCGCTTTAGCTCTATACTTTATTTCGGACACGACGGCGTTTACATATTCCGCGATACTTTTCTCTATTCCGGTAACAGAGTGAAAATCGCAATAGAAACATTTATGGCGGCAAAAAGGGATATGGATATAGACGCCGACAGGAGGTGTCATTGATCTTCCAGGCTATCGGCCCAGCGCCCCAGCTCTCCTGCGTGGATCGCATCCCTGATTTTATCCATCCTGCGTTTATAGAAACCAAGGTTGTGGATTGTGTTAAGCCTCAGCGCCAGAATCTCGCCCGCCATGAAAAGATGACGCAAGTAGGCGCGGGTAAACCTTAAGCAGGTGGAGCAGTCGCACTCAGGGTCGATGGGCGACTCATCCTTTGCGTATTTGGCGTTGCGTATAGCCACCCTCCCTTGCGATGTGAAAAGATATCCGTTTCTTGCGTTCCTTGTGGGCATAACGCAGTCAAACATGTCGATCCCCTGCGCGACGCACCGCACCAGATCGTCCGGCGTCCCCACGCCCATCAGATATCGCGGCTTATCCTCCGGCAGGATCGGTGTTGTAACATCTACCATCGCAGACATAATTTCTTTCGACTCTCCCACGCTAAGACCGCCTATGGCGTAACCGTCGAAGCCGAGGTTTACGATCTGCTGGGCGCTCTCTTGTCTTAGCTTTTCGTCGAACCCTCCCTGGGTGATGCCGAACAGGGCGATGTCGGAGCGGGTTCGGGCGTTGAGGCACCGCTCGCCCCATCTTGTGGATCGCAGGGACGCCTCGCGGGCGTAATCATCCGAACTGTCGGGCGTTACCATCTCGTCGAGGGCCATTATGATATCCGCGCCTAACGCCTCCTGTACCTCGATGGCGAACTCAGGAGTAAGGTCGTGGCGCGATCCGTCGAGGTGGGAAGCGAACCTTATCCCGCTCTCTGTTATTTTCACAAGGTCTTTCATGGAAAAGACCTGGAACCCGCCGGAATCGGTAAGCAAAGAGCCTCTCCATCCCATAAAATCATGGAGTCCACCCATCGCTTTTATTGTTTGATGTCCGGGCCGCAGACAGAGGTGGTATGTATTGGCGAGAATGATGTCGTAGCCAAGCGCTTTTACCTCCTCCGGGTCAAGAGTTTTAACGGTCGCCTGCGTCCCCACCGGCATGAAGACAGGCGTGTCGATCGGCCCACGCGACGTTTGCATCGTCCCTATCCTCCCTTTGCTGGAAGGATCGGTTTTCGTTACGGTGAAATTTAGGTTCATCGGATGATTTTAGACGATGTGAAGCCTAATTGCGAAATGAAGATAGGGTAAGATTAAATTAACTTTTACGAAAGTTTTTAGCTAGTTTTAAACGTTTCATTTGCTTTTCAATTTCTAGGATTTCTGAGCTTGTATCAGCAAATTGGAAAAATTCCTCAATTCCTGCAAAATCTGAAGAGAGGTTAATAGTATAATTGAGAACAGCCTCAATATATGCCTTGAGCTGAAAAACTATGGTTCTTATTTCTTTGGAATTCTCTGAATGATGAACAGCTCTATTTCTATAATCTTTGAGATGGTTTAGCACTTGAGAATGAAATTTAGCGTCCTTAAAGAAAAAACTCGTTCGTCTAATTAAATTTTTAACTGTCCCACCTTCTTTTATTCCGGTTAATTTTTCAAGCGCCCCCCATAATTTAAGAAAACAAGTATGCATATTCCTTTCATCAAGAGCTTGCACATAAATCTGCAATGAATCTACGATATGCTGGCTATAATGTGTTTTTGTTTGATTTTTCCTGTAATATTCTTCAAATTTTTTAACCTTATTCCATTCTACTTCTAGATTCATTGGATTGACCGGTTTTATATATTCTAGGTCATACCACCACATGTCAGTAGCAAGGCTTCCGTCTTTATTATGTAAAGTGTGTATAGGCCCAGTTAATATCCTGTTAATAGGTTCTGTGTTCCTACCAAATGTTTTGCTACGGTACAAAGAGTGGTTAAGGGGAAAATTCCACAAAGCTCTAAGAAGGTTAAGCGCGGATATCCCTCTACTGAAAGACTCAGATATTGTTCGAGCTTTGATGTGTACTTGAACCCAAGTATAAAATAGCGGATGATGAACAGTAGTAATGCTTTGACGAGCTTCATCCCTTAGCTTTCTGACATAGTTATTGGGAAAATGTTCTGTAAACTTTATCGTAGCATCGTCGATTAGAATTTTACGTAGGCTATCAAAGTATTTAAATGACAAGTTTGTAACAAGTACATATGATTTTGGTTTGATTTCTGCGATTTTATTTTCTTTTTTGCTTATCTTAGCGATTAATGCCTTGGCAGATTGTTTGGCATGTTTTAGAGTTTCTTTAATTGATTCATCAATAATTTGATATCTATCTTCTTGAGTAAGATCGTGCTCAAAATAAATAGAAGAGAAAATAATACTTAAAAGATCATCAAAAAGAAATATGTCTAGACTTACCGTGCCATCACTACCCGTTTCCCTGATTTTCTTTAAGTCTTTTATAATTATGTCAGGGTCGTAGGAATTGTTCCAGCGAGCGCACATATGTCGTAATAACAAATATAAATATGAGTTATGAATTGATAAAATATTTTATCAAGAGAATGCAGACAAAAGGACAATAAAGGTAATTTATTTCTGGATAAAATAAAGATCGTGGAACCCGTCGGCTTCGGAAGCTGGCATAAATCATGCCGCCCATAGCTATTATGGTCAATCTCAAAACCGGCATGGGGGTGTAAACGTCGGCGCAGGTTTTATTTCGGGTAGGGAAAAAGGTCGGCGCAGTTGGTCGCCCTGTATCTATCGTCTTTAAATACAAGATGCGCTCTTGTGAACTGTGTCGGTGATGTCAGCCCGCAGGCGGCGCTAAGGGCGAACAGGCCGACCCGCACCGTTATAAGATAATTTAGCGTTCTATATTTTTTCTCATCGACAAATAAAAGCCGTTGCAGTTTTTTATTCGTGGTGGCCACTCCCACCGGGCACTCATTAGAGTGACACTGCTCGGCCATGATGCATCCTACGGATATCATAAAAGACCTGGCTCCCGCTATAAGGTCTGCGCCCAGCCCTAAAGCCACAGCCTGCTCGTCGGGCAGGTGGAGCCTTCCGGAGGCGATCAGTTTTACTTTGTCGCGCAGGCCGTTTTTCCTCAGAGCGTTGTCGGCGATGACGATCGCCGAATAGATAGGCAGGCCCAGGCTGTCGGCCATCTCTTTGTAGGTGGCGCCTGTTCCCCCCTCGCCGCCGTCTACAGTTATAAAATCGGGGCCGCCGTTTCTTTTTTTGTACTCCTCGCAGACGTCGTCGAGCGCCGTATTGTCACCAACGACAATTTTGATCCCCACCGGCAGTCCGGTCTCCTCTTGTATTTTCATAACGAGGTCAAAAAGATCGGGCACACCATGGCACGTTTGAAACCTGTTGGGACTGTCTATGGTTTTCCACGGCTCAACGCCCCGGATGGCGGCGATTTCCGGCGTGACTTTTACGCCCTCCACATGGCCCCCGCGAATTTTCGCGCCTTGCCCCAGCTTAAGCTCAAAAGCTTTGACTTCCGTTATGGCCGCTTTTTCTCTTACCAGCGCCCAATCAATTTCGCCCCCCTGGGTGCGAACCCCGAACATACCTGGCCCGATCTGGTAAACAATATCGCAACCGCCCTCAAGATGATAAGGGCTTAATCCTCCTTCGCCCGTGTTCATCCACGATCCGCCCGCCATTCCGATTCCTTTGCTAAGAGCGGTGAGGGCGCTAGGCCCAAGGGCTCCATAACTCATACCGCTCATACCCACCAGCCCTTTGATTCGCCATGGATACTGGCGGCCAGGGCCGACAACGACTGCGTTGTTATCTGTCAAGTGCCGGGGTCTTACATCGATAGACTCCACGCTTTCGTATCTTAAAAGCAAGGTTTCTTTATCGATGTTGTATTTGCGGGTCTGGATGTAGTGAGAGTTATCGAGTTCCAGCTCGCTGTTCAATTTGGGAAACATGCTGTTTTTAATATATATACCCGGCGCCGTAAAATCGCGCTTGCTTCCGTAGCTGATGAGTGTTTGCAGGTATTTCGCCGCCTTGACTATCGTAACGAACTTGATGCGGCTTATCGGTTTTCCCATGTTGTCGTCATCAGTGATGTAGAATCGAAACTCTGGGCCGACTTTCTCTATCACATATCTTAATATTCCGAGAAACCAGTATTTGCCCCGTAGCAAAGAGCTTTTGGTCTGTCTGCTGTTATGGATGTAAAGGGTGGTGAGAAGAGTGATGGGAGTGAGAAACATTACCAGAATCAGGACAAGGGTGAGGATAGATATCAGGTGGCCGAAATTTTCAGAAAACATAGTTAATCATAATCTAATAATCTTTTTACAAGGTTAAATTATATTTTCCTGCGCGCCACCGCTCTTTTTTCCCGACCGAAAATGTCCCCGACCCCGGTGAGCGAGATCATGAATAAAAACTTCGTCTCGTCTTCCACTTTATACCCCCCGGACGGCTGGAGTACGCTGAGTTTGCGCTGATACCAGCTTAAGGAGAAACTCCAGCATCCCGGAGTGTACCTGTACCGTAAAACCGAATCTTGCGGCTCCTGCCTCTTTTCATTATATACCAGCGAATAATCAAGCGTCGACCTCCAAAACGGCAGTCCGATTTCGAAATAAGCCGTGTCCCAGGCTGTGGTGGGGTACTGAAAAGTCCTGTCTAAAGAGAAGTGGAGCAGGTTCTCGTAACGAAACCCGACTTCGGCCCTGGATTTTTGCCATATCCCTGTATAAACATTGTAATTAGCCTGATAATTTAGCATCAGCCAGTCATAAGGCCTTGTGTCAAGATCGAATAGAACAGTGGAAAGCGGCTTCTTTTTGTTTTGCGGATTTTCTTTCCTGTTGGCTTCATTTATGTTGTAGGACTGGACTATCTGAAACCTCAACAATTGCTTTGTTCGGGACTCCGCAAGCCGCGCGACCTCTAACTCTTCTTTGAACGATGGTTTCCCGTCCGGGCCGGTTACTTTTTTCCGGACTGTCCTTGTCTCCTCAGGTAAGGTGACCTCTTTGCCTATAAGCTGGTTGACCAGCTGAAATGTGACCATGTTCACAGGGTTGGCGGTGTCAATGCTGTCCAGACGCACGATCTTTTGCCGGTCGTCCCCGTCGTATTCCAGGCCGGGCAAGTATTTCCAGGTTACGGAAGGCACGATAAGATGTTTTATTTTCGGCCTTTTTTCCGAAGAAGTGTTAAAAATACTGAAAAACTTTGGGCCGGTTAATGAAAGGCCCAGCGTGTAATACTCCCTTGTAAAGTTTTTTTGTATCTGCTCATTGTCCACCAATCCATTTGAATACATGGTCCATCGGTATCCCGCCGACGGGGTGAGATTAAGCCATGGAGCGATAGAGATCGGGACAGACATTCTTGGGTATATATCCAGCCTGTTCACGTCGAAATTATCTGTGTTCGCGCTACTTACAGTTTTTGTGCCGAACCCGGTATAACTAGATTTGAGCGAGCCAAAAACCGGCGACCCCCATATTCGCTCTGACTGATTTACAAACTGGATGGTGGGCAAATTGTTGAATTCACTCTCCTGCTCCGGCCTGGTGGACTGTCGCATCCTTGCAAAGACCCTCACGTTACGTGTGCTCCAGTTTTTCTGGAAGTTGGTGTAGCTGTCGCTATAGCGGCGCGAGCGCGCGCTCACAGAGTTGCTATACTCGCGGTCTATGCTGTCTTCGCTTTCCCGGTCGATACGTGTTATATTTTTAATACCTAAGGGAAGTTTTTGCCTATGGTTGTATTTTATTTTCCACAGGTTCCTGTCGTTTGGTTTGTCCGGGTCCGTTTCTCTCAGATACTGGGTGTTTAAAGTTCCAGAGGTTCCCGGCGAGAGAATATACCGGTACTGGAGGTCAACCTTGTTTCCGGCGTCTCCCATGTACTGGTGGGTGATGGTGGCGTCCATGTTGTCTTTCATGGCCCAGAAAAACGAGTTGGTAAACATCCATCCGAGCCTGGAGGACTGCACGATGTATGGCGCAAGAAAACCGGTGGCCCGCTTGGTTTTGGCTGGCGCGATAAAATAGGGCAGATACATGACAGGAACGTTTCCCGCGCGCAGTGTAACGCCCTTCATATACGCGTAACCTTCCGTGTTAAGGTCGATTTTGTCAGCGTCGAAACGCCACGATTTGCTGGAGTGAGGGCATGTGGAGCAGATCCCGTTATTTACTATGAAACGATCCTTCGCCACGCGCTTGATTTTATCCCCGGAGAAATAAAAATTATTAACGGTCGATCCTTTCGCGTTGTACAAGGTCTCTTCGTTTGTCTTAAAGTTAAACTTGATCCTGTCGCCGATTACAAGGCTCCTTCCGTCAGTGAAAAACATGTCGCCGTTTATGTAACCGTCGCCTGTAATGCGGTTTATCTGGCCTTCATCGCCCGTCATGGTTTTGCCCTGGTAGGTTATCTCAACATCTCCGAACGCTCTTGAGACGTCACCTTCTCTTTCATGGGTTATCGTATCCGCGTTAATGGTGGCGATATTTTTCTCAGTTTGCGCAGGCTTGCCCGCCGCCTTGTCGGCGGATTTTTTTTCCTGAAGCAAATCTTCAGTCTTTACGATATTCTCCTGACCCTCCGCTGGAATCTGATGCGCGAACGTCACGGCGGCGATAATCGCAACCATGAAAAACCGGGAAACCGGTATCAGATCCAGAAAAAGACGGGCTGAAAAGCCTGCCTGTATTTCGCCCATGTTTCGGTTCAATCCTTATAGATTCGGGTAAAAAGCGAACCTTGAATGAGCAGGATGGCGCATGCTTAATTTCAATCCAGAAAAAAGGCTGAACAGAGGCTCCCCATTGGTAGATGCGCCGCATTGTATATATGCCAGAGCTGATAGTCAATGCCGCGCCCGGTTTTCCGCGCGCCTACAGGCTATTCCAGAAATGATTGACCGGCCCGTGGCCTTCGCCAAGCGGCTCCGCGTTTTTAATAGCTCCTTCTATATACCGCTCGGCGGTTTCTACAGAGTCGATAACAGATAACCCTTTGGCCAGTCCTGCGGTTATCGCTGATGAAAATGCGCATCCTGTTCCGTGAGTGTGCTGTGTGTCGATCCGGTCTCGTTTAAATTCCGTAACCTCCCCATCGGTTAGCAGAATGTCGGTCAGCTTATCGCCCCGCATATGCCCTCCTTTGATAACCACGTTCTGCGCCCCCATCTTTGCGATAGCGCGCGCGGCTTTTTTCATATCCTCTACACCGTTTATTTTTATTCCAGTCAGCGCACAGGCTTCCGGGATGTTCGGCGTAACCACGAGAGCCATTGGTATTAATCGTGTTTTAAGCGCTACCGCCGCAGATGGTTTTAAGAGGCTGTCTCCGCTTTTGGCGATCATCACCGGATCGACAACAAGATTCGGCGTTCGGTTTCTCGTGAGAGCCTCGCAGACCGCTTCGATTATCTCTCTGCTATAAAGCATCCCGGTCTTCACGGCTTTAACCGGTATATCACTTAAAACCGTCTCAATCTGCAACGCTACGAAATCGGGCGGGGATGGATGAACTCCGGCGACTTGACATGTGTTCTGCGCGGTCAGCGCCGTGACTACGCTTGCGCCATAAACTCCAAGCGCCGCAAAAGTTTTAATATCCGCCTGAATTCCGGCCCCGCCGCCGGAGTCGGACCCGGCCACAGTCATCGCAATATGTTCCATACTTTCCCATTATAGCCGTAAGGTTAAGGGAACCTGGCATTATCATGTTCGTGATTAAGATAATCCTGGTCGGTAATTGTCAAGCAATCTAATGAAAGGACAATTACTCTTAAACTCGCGTGTTTTACGCCCGCCCCGTAAGAATGTAAAACCCTATCGCCACGAATTCTCTTACCATTTCAATCTCATGCATCAGCGAGTACCAGACGTTATACCGGATGAACCGGCCTCCACCCAAATATTCCTTCGTGGCTTTTCCCACCGCTCCGGCCGCGTAGACATGCTTGAATCCGACCGCCTTAAAAGCCATCACCGATCTTTTTATATGTGTGGGTGAAGTTACGATCAGGTACTTATCTTTTTCGGGATCACCGAACCCCGCCTCTTTTATATATTTGGCGTGCTCACCGGTGTTCGTCGCCTTTTTCTCAAGAAGTATAGCCTTCGCGTCCACGCCCCGGAACACAAGCTCGTTTCTTATGCTCCATATGGTTGACTTTAAAAGGGGCGGTTTTGTCAGGTGAGAAATAATTATTTTCGCAGACGGATTTTTTTTCCATTCACTCGCCGCCTTGTAAGCGCGCATCAGCATGGTTGGGCTTGGGATGGCCCCGGCGGGAAGAAGAAGAATATAATCGCAGTCTGGCGAATATTCCGCCGACGCCAGCCACCTGGTTCCATGACCGTAATAGCCGGTAACGGCCGATACGATCATGATAAAAAACAGAACGCCCAGCATGGCGAAAAGGGCGCGCGTAAATCTGTATATCCTGGTTAAAATTCCAGTTGATTTCTCTGACATAAATATAAATCCTGATAATAGCGGTAATTTGATTCTATAACAGTAGAATCCAGCATAAAAGCGCCAATTTGGTTGTGGCCTTGCGCTGGCGGGAGTATATAATTAAACGTTTAATTTATGAGCTGATGGACGATTTTATGAAAAAAGCTTTGATTACCGGGATCACCGGGCAGGACGGATCTTACCTGGCCGAGTTTCTTTTAGAAAAAGGGTACGAGGTTCATGGGCTGGTTCGCCGCTCTTCTAGTTTTAACAGGGGCAGGATAGAGCATCTTCACACCGACCACCATATGGCGAGCAACAAAATAAGTCTCTATTACGGTGACGTTACAGATTCTTTAAGTATTAATAAACTCATGGGGCAAATCAGGCCGGATGAGGTGTATAACCTCGCCGCGCAAAGCCATGTGGCGATCAGTTTCGAGGCGCCGGAATATACCGGAGCGGCGGACGCTCTTGGGCCCCTTCGAATACTCGACTCTATCAAAGCGCTAGGGCTTAAAGACAGCGCCCGCTTTTACCAGGCCTCCACAAGCGAGCTGTATGGAAAAGTTGTCGAAGTTCCCCAGAATGAAAAGACTCCGTTCCATCCGCGCAGTCCTTACGGCGTGGCTAAACTGTACGGCCACTGGATCACCGTAAATTACCGCGAATCATACGATATGTTCGCATGTAGCGGCATCCTGTTCAATCACGAGTCGCCACGGCGCGGTGAGAATTTCGTGACCCGTAAAATCACGTTAAGCCTCGCCAGTATCTTAAAGGGGACTCAAGATAGACTGCACCTGGGCAATCTCGACGCCAAACGTGATTGGGGGCACGCTAAAGATTATGTGGAGGGAATGTGGCTGATGCTCCAGCAAGACGAGCCGGAGGATTTCGTCCTGGCGTCTGGCGAGCAGTATAGCGTCCGGGATTTTGTGGAGCGCTCTTTTGGAATCTGCGGAATAGATATCGAGTGGCGGGGCGAAGGTATAAACGAAGTCGGTGTGGACAAAAAAGATGGACGGACTCTGGTGGCGATCGATCCTGCGTACAGACGTCCAGCCGAAGTCGAGACTCTTTTGGGAGACCCGTCGTACGCCAAGGCGAAACTGAAATGGGCGCCTAAAATAAGTTTTGGCGAACTGATCGAAGAAATGGTTGAATCCGACCTCAAACTCGCAGGGTTGGATCCCTCAAAATTTATTACGCGGCCCGCCTGATGAACAAATCGAGAATGCTCGACGCCGTTCAAGCGGCGTCGAAAGTGGCGAGCGAAGGCGCAGAGGCGTTAAAACGTCTTCTAAAAGTCATACACTCACCTGAATTTGAAAAAGCGGTAGAGATATGTTTTCAGTGCGAAGGTATAATTTATATTATCGGCATTGGAAAATCTGGCCTGGTAGGCCGGAAAATAGCCGCCACATTCACAAGCGTCGGATCGCCGGCCAACTATATACACGCAGGCGATGCCCTGCACGGTGACCTGGGGGCCATCCGCCCTTCGGACGTTACGATCCTGATCTCCAAAAGCGGCCAGACAAAAGATGTGTTGAACATCATCCCTTTCTTGAAAAGCCAGAAAAATAAAATTATCACGTTTACCAACGAGTTAACATCCGACCTGGCTAAACAAGCTGATGTCGCCCTGCCCACGCTGGTGATGTCGGAGGGATGCCCTTTAAACCTCGCTCCGATGACATCTTCTACCGTGACCATGACATTAGGCGACGCCATCGCCGCCGCTCTTATCGTGGCCAAAGATTTTACTCCCGCAAGCTTCGCCCGAATTCATCCGGGGGGCATGCTCGGCTTTATGCTTACCGCCACCGTATCCGACATGCTCGGCCCCGACTCCAATCGGGTGGTAAAAGGCTCCAGCGCCTTGAGGGACGCCGTTGTCGAACTGGTGGAGTGCAGGCTTGGCGGTGTCAATATCGTCGATGCGGATGGGAAACTTGCAGGAGTCCTGACGGACGGAGACCTGAAAAGAATCATGGTTAAAGATAAATCGAGCGCCCTTAACGATCCGGTCATAAACGTTATGGCCAAAAATCCAACGGTTATAAAGCTTACCGCATCCGCCGCCGAAGCGATCGAGATAATGGAGAATCGCGACAGACAATTGTCGATCCTGCCCGTTGTCGATGACGATGGAAAACCGGTCGGAATTTTGCGTCTGCACGACATCATAAAGTCGCACCTGTAAAATATATATAATTCAATAATCCTTGTATTCCATTATAATGCAATATATTAAAATGCTAATATGCCTAAATATAAATTGTTGACTTTTTAATATAATTTTGCTAAATTAACCAACAATTAGTGTCCATGCCAATAGCCTGGGGTATTGTCTGTGACGAACATGTTCCGATCAGTATCGGTTACAGTGTCAGCAAATATGAATATTACTTCCATTCCGCGCGGTTTTTCTTTTACTCACCAAGATTTTAATATTAGACTACTATGCAGTTTGCAGTACAAGCTTCAATGGTGGTTACAGGCTAAAAGGATTCGCTAAAGGTCAACATAGGGAACATTTCTGTGCGCTAAAGTTTTAGCTGTAAGATTATTATCTTTTGGCAGTGGCTTTGGATCAATGGGGCAAATTATATGAGTCTGGTAAAAAAACATAACGTCGATTTGACAGTAGATGATGTGCGTGACATGGACTTTCGTGGCGCTGGCTCCGCAAAGCAATTATTCAGTAAGTCTGGTTCACACCTTCGCGGTAGCGTTCGTCTCGCCGCTGGGAAAATGGTCGGCATTGAAGACTTAAATCCAAAGCGCAAAGAGCTGGCAACATTTTTTAAGAAGTATTTGAAGCGTTAGCTGTATTTCCTGCCATCGTATCTCTAATAATTTCGCATAAGAATTTTGCGCTTACTGTAGTATAGTTACTGATTATTATGCTAAAGGACGAAGAAAAACAAAAGCTTGACCAAGAATATAAGTCTTTAATAGAGCTTTATTTTGACGTTAAAAGGCTTATCGTAATTGCTGAAAAAGAAGATGGTGAGCAAAGGCTTTCATCATCAGCCATTGCTGAATTACGAAGCGCATTTGATCACATAATGAGAGCGCATCAAATAATTTATGGCGTAATTGATTCTAGTGACGTCCAAAGTAATACTGGCTATGATGAGTATAAATACTGCAAAGAAAATCTTTCAAAAGCAAAAGGCCATGTCTATAGAGCTGGTTACGACGCATACGACGTTATATCGATATTTTCATTAGATAATATTAAAGGAATACTGCAAAATCATTCAATTGATATCGTTATTGCTTGTATTCAGGATGCTCCAAAAAGTATTTTTCATAAATTGGATGAAGCAAAAAAATTATGTACTGAGGCAAAAACGTGTAAGGATGTAGTGAGCGCATCACAAGAAAAATTGCAGTATGAGACTTATGAGCGTGCAGTAAAAGAGTTAAAAAAAATAGAAATTTTATTGCTTGAAAGCATTCCCTTATTTGAAAAATTTAAAAAAGAAAAAGATAAATATTTTTGGAAAGAAATTATTTTTGCAATAGTGATAGCATTCAGTTTCTTTTTGTTAGGCCACTTTTTTTAATTAAGAAAACAGAGTTTTTGATGGAGCCGCCCATGAATTCCGGTAAAGCTTCGTTGGAGGCTTAGTTAGTTCGCGTTTTTAACCCGGTTCGTTAAATCATCATCCAGTTTGTTTTTTTTCTGTTTTCACGATTCTCCATATTGTCAGCCGTTTTATATCACGATACAACTTCCAAATAATCCAACATTTATTAAATCCTTTCGCCTAAATTAGAATCAATATAATAAATACAACGCACAGAGAATTTTAAATGTCTGAACAAAAAAACGAGCCAATCTCCGCCACAGACTTGTTTAACCGTCTGCGCTCCGATCCCTCTTTATTTATTCTCGACGTAAGAAATGAAGAGGACTATAAATCATGGCGGATAGAGGATATCGAAACGCCCGAAACGCTTAACATCCCATATATTGATTTTATCGAAGTCCCCGAAGAAGTGATCCCGAAAGTGCCTAAAGACAGGAAGGTGGTAGCGCTTTGCGGGAAAGGAGGCGCCAGCGATTATGTCGCGGATATATTAAGAAAAGAAGGTTACAACGCCGTCAACGTAACTGGCGGCATGAAGGCATGGGGTTTGGTTTATTCAAGGGTCACCGCCTGGCGGGAGGGGAGCCTCAAAGTGATGCAGTTTAACCGGGTGGGCAAAGGATGCCTCTCTTACATTATCGTCTCCGGCTCCGAGGCCGCCATCGTGGATCCGGCAAGGCATATCGATCAATACCTGTCGTTTCTTGAAGACGAGGGGCTTGAGCTGAAATATGTTTTCGACACTCATCTCCACGCCGACCATATATCCGGCGCCGCCGCGCTTTGCAAAACCACAGGAGCCGGCTATTATCTGAGCGCCGACGATATGGATGGGGCGAGCGCCCAATACGTCGCTTTAAAAGACGGACAACAGTTTTCCATCGGCTCGTCATCGATTAAAATTGTGGCGTTAAGCTCCCCTGGCCATACGCCAGGCTCAACCTGCGTTCTGCTCGACGATAGAGTCTTGTTCACAGGCGACACCTTGTTTATCTCAAGCATGGGCAGGCCAGATTTGGGCGGACAGGCGGCGGTATGGGTTAAAGATTTGTTCCGCACAATTTCCAGGCTCAGAAAATTGCCGGACAAGACGTTGATACTTCCGTCTCATACCAGGGGAGGCAGAGAGTATGACCGAAACGGAGTAGTGTCGGGGAGCCTTGGCGAGATAAGAAAATCGAATCCTTTAATGGCCATCGAAGACGAGGAAGAGTTCGCCGGGCAAATTCTGAAAAACCTGCCTGAAGAGCCTTCAGCCTACCAGAAGATGCGCAAAGCCAACCTGGGGTTATTGGAGGCGGATGAAGAAAAAATGGAGCAGTGGGAGCTGGGGAAAAACCGGTGCGCCATCGAGCAGGCGAAAGAGAAGATTTAGGGAACCTCTAAAAAGCGCTTTCGTAGCGAAATCGAGCGAAAAGTCGTCAGGCGAGGCGGCGAGACAAAATAGCCGCAAGCGTAGTAATAACTACTCTGAGGACGATTTTGACTCGTCAACGAAGCATGGCGCCTTTTACAGCCGATTGGAGCAGAAATGGATTATTAGAGGTTCCCTTAAGACTACCTTTTCGCCAGACTGTCGAGCGCCGCTTCTTTGAAATCTTTTAGAAGATCACAATCGAAAAGCCCGGATAAGTTTTTCATAACTTCAAACGCCTTTTCTGGCGCGCAGGACCGCCTGTAAACCCGGTTGTCGGTAAGGGCCACGTACACATCGACAATAGCCGCCATTCTGCCTAATATGCTAGCGCTATTCCCTTTAAGACCCCTGGGATAGCCGGAGCCGTCCATTCTTTCATGGTGGAGCCAGCCGATATCGATAACCGGAGCGGGCACACCGGGAGTATTTTTTAAAATATCGTATGTATGGACGACATGCTCCATCATAATTTTCATTTCATGATCGTCAAGCTTGGCTGGCTTATTGAGAATATTCAGCGGTGTTCTGGCTTTTCCGATGTCATGGGTTATTCCGCCGGTGGCTATTACAATTAAATCATCTCGTATGAAACCGGCCAGCGCCTGCCCGAAAAGCGTCATGTAAATTCCCACGCGCAACGAGTGGACAAAAGTATAGTTGTCGTGATCTTTTACAGCGTCTAGCGCACCGGTTATATTTTTGTTTTCTATCACCGTGATGATAAGACTGGCCGTCTCACGCATCTTTTTAAACGGAAGCTCCCCATTCGTCCTGACACTGTGGAACGCGCTGTCGAGAGTTTTGGAGGTTGTCAGCAGAAGATTCTCCTGCTCAGGTTTCAAATCTTTCCACTTCAGCTCAACACTGGCGCTTACCCATCGCGAAACCCTGTCGAAGATCATAGATAAATTAAACGGTTTAACCATATAATCGCTGGCGCCCTGTCTTATCGCCTCTCCGACGAAATCAAGATGGTTGTAGGTGGCGATCATTATCACAGGGCTTTTTGAGCTTTTACCATCAGCTCTGATCTGTATGAGTGTTTCGAGTCCGCTCATACCCGGCATATTTATGTCGAGCAGGATCACATCGAACGTACTTTCTTTGGCCAGTCGAACGGCTTCATTCCCACTGTCTACGATACAAGCTTTAAAGCCCAAAAAGTTTATGGCTTTTGATAAGGCTATTCTTACAGATTCCTCATCATCTACAATTAAAATAGATTTCATTTTGAGCGCAATAGTCGCGAGTTTTACATGTAGATTTCTAATTTTAAGCAGACGCCCCCACGCCGCTATATATTGCGAAGAATTGGTACAATATAAATCAATTCGAGTGAATTGGCAAAACAATTGGTATTTACGGAGGTCTGAATCAGGAAAAATTCATCAGGACGCTCAGGAAACCACACCGCTACAAAAGCGCCTGCGTCCAGCAAGAGCGCAGGATAGATAATTTTTTCAAACTATCAAAGTTTGACGCTTCGGAGGCGAAGCGCGTTAAGGATGACGGAAATCGAGCTGATACTCATGGCGGCGCTTGCTATCATCGGACTTAGAAGCAGACCAAAAAATGGGTATAAAAGCCCGGCGGCTATCGGCATGCTCATCGTATTGTAGAAGAATGCGAAAAACAGGTTCTGCCGGATGTTTTTCATGGTGTAGCGGCTCAGCAAAATGGCTTTTACTATACCCTGAAGGTTCCCCTTCACAAGCGTCACCCCCGCGCTCTCCATGGCGACGTCCGCGCCCGTTCCCATAGCGATTCCAACATCGGCCTGAGCAAGGGCGGGAGCGTCGTTCACTCCGTCACCGGCCATAGCGACTATCCGTTTTTCGCTCTGAAGCCTTTTTACCTCTTCGCCTTTCTGGTCGGGGAGTACATCAGAGATAACGCGGCTTAGCCCCAGCTTTTGCGCCACGGCCCCGGCTGTGACTTTGTTGTCCCCGGTTAGCATGGCTACATGTATCCCGATTTTCTCGATTTGCGCTATCGCTTCGGGCGTGGATTCTTTAATCGGGTCAGCTATCGCAAGAATACCTGCAACCTGTTTTTGCACCGCCAGGAAAACCACAGTATTCCCTTGCTTTTGAAGCCCTTCAGCCTTTAGCGCAAACGACGCGGGATCGATTTTCAACTCATCCAGCAGTTTCAAATTGCCAAGCGCGACGGCCTGGCCGCGCGCGGCGCCACGAACGCCCTTGCCGGTAATCGAAGAGAAGTCTTTTATTTCATGAATATCGATTCCACGCTCTTTCGCTCCTTTTACAATGGCTTCAGCCAATGGATGTTCGCTACCTTTTTCCAGGCTGGCGGCAAACGATACTATCTCGTCTTCGCTGAAATTGGCGGATGGTATTACCGACACGAGCTCAGGTTTTCCCTGTGTCAATGTGCCTGTCTTGTCCACAACCAGCGTATCCACTTTTTCCAGAATTTCTAGCGCTTCCGCATTTTTTATCAAAACCCCCATACCCGCGCCCCTTCCCACGCCCACCATGATCGACATCGGAGTCGCCAGACCGAGCGCGCAGGGGCATGCGACAATGAGAACGGCGACGGCGTTGACCAGGGCATAAGCAAACCGGGGCTCCGGGCCGAAAACCGCCCACACAACAAACGTAATCAAAGAGACGGCGATAACCATCGGCACGAAATATGACGAAACGGTGTCCACAAGTTTTTGCACCGGCGCCCGGCTTCTTTGGGCCTCGGAAACCATTTTGACTATGTTGGCGAGCATGGTGTCTTTTCCCACCCGTTCCGCGCGCATTATAAAACTGCCGGAGCCGTTTACGGTCGCTCCTGTCACCTTGTCGCCCACTCCCTTCTCAACCGGCATCGGCTCTCCTGTAATCATCGACTCGTCCAGAGAGCTTGAGCCTTCCACAATGACGCCATCCACCGGCGCCTTTTCACCAGGTCTTACCCGGATCCGGTCCCCGATGGAAATCTCTTCTATTGGCGTATCGATTTCCGATCCGTCCGCCATGACAACCCGCGCGGTTTTCGGAGCAAGGCCAAGGAGCGCCTTTATCGCCCCGCTGGTCTGGCTCCTTGCCTTAAGCTCAATCACCTGGCCCAGAAGAACAAGCGCCACGATAACGGACGCCGCCTCGAAATAAACTTCCAATTGGCCGGAGGCGCCGCGAAACTCATCTGGAAATATTCCCGGAAATAAAGCGGCGACAGCGCTGTATATGTACGCCGCCCCGGTACCCATGGCGATCAGCGTGAACATATTCAGCGAGCGGTGTATGATCGACATGTAACCACGCTCGAAAAACGGCCAGCCTGCCCAGAGCACAACAGGGCTTGATAGAATGAATTGAAACCATATGATCTGAACAGGCGAAAAATTAGCCCTGACCGGATCGTTAGGGATTATTTCGGACATGGCCGTTATAAGAACAGGCAGGGCCAACACAACGGCGACCTTGAAGCGGCGAGTCATATCTATAAGCTCCGGGTTCTCCTCCCCCTCCCCGGTATCTTCGACAAGCTCCAGGCCCATCCCGCATTTTGGGCATGATCCAGGCTTAGGCTCCCTGATCTCAGGATGCATCGGACATGTGTATACAGGCGATTCACTCGTTTCTGTCTTACCGGATTGCAAAGGCGCTACTGATGATGAGTCTGGTTTTTTATCTTCGAGAAGCTCCAGGTTCATCCCGCATTTTGGACATGACCCCGGCTTAGGCTCCCTGACCTCTGGATGCATCGGACATGTGTATATGGGTGAAGGCAAGCCGGTTTTTGATCGCTCTTTTGCTATGTACTCGTCCGGATTTTTATTGAATTTGTCATTACAGCTTGTACTGCAAAAATAATACTCATGATCTTTGTAAGTTAAACGATGGGCGGCTTTATCAAGCTCGATTGTCATGCCGCACACAGGATCGGTCACCATGCCTTCGCTTTTATGGCGCTGATGGTGATCGGGAGCGCTGTTATGGTCAGAATGGCTGGTCATGCTCCAAAACCTCTTTGATAAGTGTTGGAGCTCCAGCTTATCCTTTTTATATCTGAAAGCAAGGCAATAGCGCCTTTACCATACTGACCAGGCGTTTCCCGACTGAGGCGCTCAAAAAAACCGGCGAAACAATTAACGCGCGAAGAGACGGTAATCAAGTTTTAATCTTCAGGGCGCTCCAGACGCAACGCCGCTTGCGTAAAGCCAGCATGCGGCCCTGGAGCCAGACTTGACAATTTTAAGCTCTGGTTTGTCAATACGGCACACATCCATAACATCAGGGCAACGGGGGTTAAACGGGCATCCGGCCGGAAGGCTGGTAAGAGCAGGCACAACACCCTTGATCTCTTTGAGCCGTTTTTTCCCCTCTCCTTTGCCGTGGCGGAATGGGATAGACTCCAGCAGACCTCTCGTATATGGATGAAGCGGGTCGCTGAACAACGTTTTAACCGGCGCCGACTCCACAACTTTTCCGGCGTACATAACCACCACGTCGTCGCATGCCTGGGCGACCACAGCCAGGTCGTGGGTTATAAGAATGATCGAAGCGGAATATTGCTCGCGCATCTCCTTCATCAGATCGAGAATTTGCGACTGTATGGTTACATCCAGCGCGGTCGTCGGCTCGTCGGCGATTAAAAGAGTAGGGTCGCACGACAAAGCCATGGCGATCATCGCTCTTTGTCTCATCCCGCCAGACAGCTGATGCGGATAATCGGATATTCTTTTTTCAGGAGACGGAATACCGACTTTTTTGAGCATCTCGATGGAGCGCTCCCACGCCTCTTTCCTGTCTGCGCCACGATGCAGGCGCACCCCTTCCGATATCTGGTTTCCTATGGTGAATACCGGATTGAGGGAGGTCATCGGCTCCTGGAAAATCATCGCGATCCGGTTTCCCCGGATTTTTCTCATCTCGTTTTCCGAAAGACCTAGAAGGTCGTCTCCTTCAAAAATGATTTTGCCGCCGGCTATCCGTCCCGGTTTTGGCGTGAGTCTTAATATCGAAAGGGCGGATACGGTTTTGCCGCAACCCGATTCGCCGACAACTCCAAGCGTGCGTCCAGAGTCGATCGAATATGAAACACCGTCCACCGCTTTAGCTACGCCTACGTTTGTGTGGAAAAAAACTTTTAAATCTTCGAGTTTAAGCAAATGAGGCATTTTATGTTATCTGGGTGTGGCGTCGGGCAGGCCGCCGTCGACCGGAATGGTGGCTCCTGTGGTCGGCGTCTGGCGCGTGGCGAAAAACAGAACCGCTCTTGCCACATCCTCCCCTGTTATCTTCTCTTTGAGCAAATTCCTGTCATGGTAGTATTTCTCCAGTCCCTTCTGGCTAAGGCCTCTCGCCTTCATTCTGTCCGGCCCCACTTCGGCCCACAGTCCCGACCTGCGCTTGCCGTGGGAGAATACAGCGTCGGGGGCGACCATGTTTACCCGAACGTCGAGACTGGCAAGCTCCAGGCTGGCTATACGGGCGAGCTGGTGAGCCGCCGCTTTAGTGGCGCTGTACGCCCCGAACCTGGCGCCAGGCGCGAAGACGTTTTTTGTCGAGATTAAAACAATATCTCCTCCGGCGCCCTGCGTCTCGAAAAGACGCGCTGATTCCGCAAGTGTATTGAGCGTTCCATGCACGTTCACATTTTCAAGTTTTAAAAATGAGGCCGGATCCATTTTAGCCAGAGAGGAGACATGAGCGAGCCCGGCGTTCACCACCACAAGGTCTATGCCGCCCCACTCCCCGACAGCATGGCCAAAACCCTCGGCCATGCTTTTAGTATCTGTCACATCCAGAGGGACGGTGATTATACTGTCGCCATAGGCGGGCTTGAGATCGTTTAAAAGAGCGGCCAGATTCTCTCCGGGCAAATCGGTGGCGGCCACGTGGCATCCGTTTTTTAGCAATTCGGCGCATATGGCGGAGCCGATGGCGCCGCAGGCCCCTGTCACCAGCGCCACTTTTTGAGTGAGCGGCTTATCGTAAGCGTTAAGTTTCGCGCTTTGCATATTGAAGTATTCCATTTCAAACATGCTCCGCTCACTTATCCCTTTATATTCGCCGGACGATGCGATTTCCGCTTTTACGTGGATGGTCTGCTCTGTTATATCGCGGGCGATGATGGCCTCGCCCACGTTTCTTCCCGCGCATACCGCGCCGACGCCGGGGATGAATATCACCCTGGGCAGAGGATCGAGGGGAGCAATACCGGACGCCGCTTTTTTTGAATGTTTACCAAAATACCGCTTATAGCTTTCGGCGTAGGCGCCTATCGCTTTTTCGAGTTGGCTTTTGAGCTTGTCTCGCTCTTTAAGGTCAGGATTATCTATCCACAAAGGTTTCGGTTTGACCCTGATTATATGATCGGAAGTCAGGGGCGGGGCGAGGGCGATCCTCCTGTTTTTTTTCGACCCGGCGAACGCCAGCGATTCTGAAGTGATGAGCGGTTTTAGTATGAAATGCCGGTCATAGCGCTTTGAGGCCGCGCTGGATAGACGAAGAAGGCCCCGTAGCAAAGGCGCGATCCACAGATAGCGCTTTTGCGCTCTTTCAAGCGCTTTTTCCGGCGCTCCTCGCGCGACGCCGCGCCGGTGGCCCTTAAGATATTTTTCCGCTTTATTAACCAGCCTTATCGTGGCCGAGTACGATTCTTCTGCGGTATCGCCCCATGTGATTAAACCATGATTCATTAAAACCATGCCCCCGCCCCCGCCACCGCTTCTCTTTGCATCGACCGCGCTTTTTTCAAAAGCCCTCAAAACCGCTTTGGCCAGATCGAAACCAGGTCTTTTGTAATCGACAATCAAAACGTCCTTGCCGAGCGCATCTTGCGCGGTCTCTTTTCCGTCCCGCCTGTTGGTCAGCGCAAGAATGGAGTCGGCGTGAGTATGGTCGATAAACTTTTTCGGGATGAAAGCGTGAACAAGCGACTCTATCGACGGCGTGGGGCCCAAAGGATTTACAAGCCCTCGCCTGAGTTCTTTTAGCATGTCGTCGTCGGAAAGCTTTTTGAGCGCTTTTAAGCGCATTAAGCGCTCAAGATCGAGAGCGCAATGACCGTCCGGGCCGATTCGGGCGAGGTCATGGCCGGAGGCTTTCACAAACAGGGCGGGCCGTATCTCGCCGGTGATATCGGTGAACAAACCTTTAACGGAGGTATTGCCCCCGCCGTGGAGAACCAATTGTCTTTGTCCGCCGATCAACCTGCTTGTGTAAGCGCGAAGCGCCAGATCGCCCCCCCACTTTCTCCAGCCGGTTTTTACGGCTTTATCCGCCTCGGCTTTTGACCATCTATTCTTCAATTTATCCCTCTCTTGCATAAGCGAAGCGCGTCGAGCATGAATCGTACATTCTCATCTATCGCCCCGGAAAAAAGAGCGCTACCGCTGACATAGATATCCGCCCCCATCTTCGCGTATTCGCCGATATTGTTTTTCTTCACTCCTCCGTCCACGCAGAGCAGGATGTCCCGCCCCGAAGCGGAGACGATCTGCTTTAACTTCTCGAATCTTTCAACGGTTAAATCAAAAGATGGATGCTCGGCGCCGGACGGATCGACAGCGAGCAGTACGATAAGCTCGATCTGACCAAGTAACGCCTCGACAGCCTCCACAGGCGTGGCCGGGTTTATGGCTATGCCCCGGACAATTTCTCTTTGAGGGTCGTTGACGTTCTCCATTCCGCCAATATTTTCAAGAAGACCCAGAGCATCGTCACACGCTTCGATATGAATGGTGATGATATCCGCTCCGGCTGAAATAAAGTCGGCCACCATTTTATCAGCGCTGGCAACCATCAGGTGAACGTCTTTTAGCAGAGTTGTTTTTACCGCTTTGACGAAAGGGGGCCCCACCGTAAGGGATGGGACGAAATGCCCGTCCATGACATCGAAATGAGCCATCTTCAGCCCCGCCTCTTGAAGTTTGGAAAGCTCGGTGTTTAAAGACATAAGATCAGCCGATATGATTCCGGGGCTGATCGTAGGACTTTGCTCTTTTAAAATATCGAAAACCGTCAGAGCGGGCATGTTGTCTTGCGCCTACTTCTTCTGATTTTTGAGCGTCTCAAATAATTCCATAGCCTGCTTTGGCCTCATATCCTCGTGCACAACTTTGCGAACCGCCTGCAACATCGCCTCCGGAGCGTCAGACTGGAAAATGTTGCGCCCCATGTCCACACCACATGCGCCCTGTTGAATAGCGTTGTACGCCATAGTCAGCGCGTCGAGTTCGGGAAGCTTTTTCCCTCCGGCCATGACAATAGGAACCGGGCAAGAAGCGGTGACGGTCTCGAATTCTTTCTCCACGAAATATGTTTTCACATACGTCGCCCCAAGCTCCGCGCATATTCTTGTCGCCAACCGCATATACTTGGCGTCGCGCGCCATATCTTTACCCACAGCCGTAACGCCGAGAACCGGGACTCCGTAACGAAGGCCAGCGTCTACAAGCCTTGTTAAGTTGTGGATGGAGCGGGTTTCAAACTCCCCCCCGATGAATACCTGAACAGCCACGGCCGATGCGTTTAAACGGATGGCGTCCTCCATATCCATAGCGATATTCTCGTCGGACAGCTCTTTTAAAATGCTGGGGCCTCCGCTGGCTCTTAACACGACACCCTTGTTAAAAGTCGGGGGGATAACGGAGCGTAAAATTCCTCTTGTGAGCATCAGCGTGTCGGCGTATGGGAGAAGAGGGACGATGCTGATGTCGATCCTCTCAAGCCCGGTGGTCGGCCCCATGAAATAGCCATGGTCGACGGCGAGCATGACCGTCCTGCCCGTTTTCGGATCGAAGATGTTCGACAGCCGGTTTTTTATCCCCCAGTCGAGCGAGTTACAGCCGCGAAGACCGAAGGCCTCGTTTTGCTGGGGCTTGTCTATATGATACTCTTTTGCGTCCTGGTTACCATCCTTGTCCGCCATCTTTTGTAAACTCTCTTTCGCGCTAAATGAATTTTTTCCACTGTGCCAGGCGGCCACAAGCGGTCGCCTACGTCTCTTAACAGGCTAAACTATAATACACGTTCGCAAGGCTTATCAAGCTGTCCGTTATTATTGAATGATTTGCAATTGAATGGCCGCATTCAAGCGGCAAGTGCACCGCATAGTTTATCAAAGACCTCAGCCGGTGTCCTGTAGCCGAGGCATTTACGAGGGCGGTTGTTCAACTGCCACTCGATCCATCTGATCTGTTCTTCTGTTATTTTTTCGATATCTGTTCCCTTCGGGATGTAGCGTCGGATCAATCCGTTGATGTTCTCAACCGCCCCTTTCTCCCAGCTATGATATGGAGCGCAGAAGTAAGAGTCTGTTCCCAAGACTTTGTTCACAGCCTCATGCTCCGTGTTTTCGCTTCCGTTGTCGTAAGTGATCGAAAGGCGAGCCCCATGTGGGAACGAACCGAGCCTGGAAGCCATCGCCCTGCTCGTATACCCAGCGCTCTTCTGAGATAACTTCGTCAGACACAGATGCCGACTCTTCCGTTCAAGAATGACGTTCAATGCCGCTTTGCTGGCTCTCGACACGATGGAGTCGGCTTCCCAGTGACCGAACTCCGAACGATCATTAATCTCAGTCGGACGCTGATCGATAGCTATGCGATTGGGGATATGCGAACGCTGATGCTTCCGGCTGTGACCTTTGCAGTACCGTTTACGGTGACGCCGTGGCAGGTAGCCGATCAACTCAGGAGCTTGCGCATAAATCCACTGGTAGATCGCTTCATGGCTGATCGTAATGGCGCCGCGCCGACCAAGCCACCCGGAGATTACCTCCGGTGTCCAGCCAGATTCCAGCTTCTCACGAACATAAAACCGCACGGCGGCGTTCTTTAAACGTTCCCGTTGACCCGCCTTTTGTTTTCGTGATCGACTCAGGTCTGTGGCTTCCCATGCGCTATACAGTCCGCCGCCTGGTGATCGATTCCGTTTCAGTTCACGGGTCACAGTGCTTTTGGAACGACCGATATCCAAAGCTATCTGGTCATGACTCCACCCAAAACTGTTTAATACCATGATTCGTTCACGTTCCTTTATCCCTAACTGATTATATTTCTTTCTCATAGCCACTAAGCATACCCTCAAGCTTAGCGGTGCACTTCCTTATTGAACTGAGGGGGAACCTCTAAAAATCCATTTCTGCTACAATCGGCTGTAAAAGGCGCCATGCTT
>ENA-ORDP01000513-ORDP01000513.1-marine-sediment-metagenome-genome-assembly--contig:-NODE-513-length-25138-cov-4.003907_pt1 | contig 25138 bp, 18 predicted proteins | sample MGYA00248627_ERZ508539 | MGnify/ENA primary metagenome ERZ508539 (study PRJEB26208, sample SAMN05571518) | marine sediment metagenome | biome: deep sea; feature: Hydrothermal vent; material... | reverse complement strand
CGCAGTTGCCATGGTGACGACCGGCATGATGTAATGCAACACGGTATCACTGCCTGAAGTGGGCAGCAAGCGGAAGGTGACCCCAAAAATCATGATCAAAATAATACCAACGACGAAATTCGGCAGGCTAAAACTGGCGACCGTCAGCCCCATGATTGTGCGATCAGAGAACGTATTGCGGTGAAGTGATGCGTAAATCCCCGCCGGAATACCAAGACCAAAGGTAAAAATAGTGGTTAGCCCCATCAGCCAGAGTGTTTTTGGCAAGCGCTCAAGCACAACTCCCAGTGCGTCGCGACCACCAATGAACGATTTACCGAAATCCCCATGCAAGAAATTCCAGAAAAAGCTCATAAACTGCTGCCAGAGCGACCGGTCAAGTCCCCAGCGGTGTCGGAACGCTTCCAGCGCCGACGGATCGACCTCCAGGCCCAGCATTTGAACCGCCGGATCACCCGACAACCGAAGAATAACAAATACAAACAACACAAGCAGAAAGACGGTGATCAACGCCCGAAAGATTTTAATACTGACAACGACGAAGTTCATCTGTCCTGTTTCCTCCCGGTAACAACGTGGCAGGCAACCAGTTGCCCGTTCTCGCCGACCGGATCGAGATCGGGATAAACGGATCGGCAAATTGATTCTTGCAACCTGCAGCGGGGATGAAAATGGCAACCCGTCGGTGGATTAAACGGGTTTGGCGGCTCACCCTGAAGGGGGATGACGTCATGCTTTAGGCCCGGCTCCGCTACTGGAATAGCGGAAATCAAAGCCTGCGTGTAGGGATGGCGAGGATTGGCAAACATCTCCTCTGTGGAGCCGCTTTCGACAATTCTTCCAAGATACATGACCACCATGGTGTCGCAGAAATAACGGATCAGGGACAAATCGTGGCTGATGAACATAATGGTCAGGTCGAATGTCTTTTTTAGCTCTTCAAGCAACTGAATCACCTGTGCCTGGATCGATACGTCCAGGGCTGAGACCGGTTCGTCACATATCAACAGCTTTGGCTTCAGGATCAGGGCGCGCGCCAACACAACGCGCTGACGTTGCCCACCCGACAATTCGTGCGGGTACTTGTCATGACTTTCGGCCATCAAACCAACGGCTTCAAGCAGATCTTGCGCCTGCCGCCTACGTTCGGTGGTGTTTCCTACACTGTGTATGATCAAAGGCTCGATGACCTGGTCCAGCACCGTCATGCGCGGGTCCAACGCTCCCAAGGGATCTTGGAACACATACTGAATTTCTCGCCAAATATCCCGCCATTCGCGGGGTGAGAGTGTATCGAGGTCCTCACCATCGAAGAAAACTTGTCCGGATGTTGGCGGATGGATATTAAGAATACTTTTTGCGACGGAAGACTTGCCGCTACTGGACTCGCCTACAATTCCAAATACCTCACCGCGGCTAACGTCAAAACTGACCCCATCAACGGCATGTACATGTCGGCGATTCCCGAACCACCCACCAAAACCGTCGCTGAAGGTCAGGCGGAGATTACTCACAGATAACAGCGGCTCCAGGGACTTCAAGGATTTAAGTTGAGTGTCCATTATGCGATCCCCGCCGCATCGTCTGTTCCTGCGACCTCAAACGGATGAAAGCAGGCGGCCCCGCAACCGTCTGCGAATTCAAACGGTGGAACCGCCTTCTCACACGTGTCGGAAGCCCTGGTACACCTCGGCGCGAAGGCACAGCCACTTGGCAGATCGAAGGGCGACGGTACAGTGCCGCCGATTGGTGTTAACTGGAAGTCGCACTGATCAGGACGCGGCCGAGAGTCAAGAAGGCCGCGTGTATAAGGATGGGCTGGCGAAGCGAATACCGAAGCTACGCCGCCAGACTCGACGATGCGGCCACAGTACATGACGGCGACCCGGTCGCAGGTTTCGGCAATGACGCCCAGATCGTGCGTAATCAGGATAATGGCCATGCCTCGCTCTTTGCTCAGTCCTCTCAACAGTCGCAGAATCTGCGCTTGAATGGTGACATCGAGCGCCGTTGTCGGTTCATCCGCAATGAGCAGCGCGGGCGAGCCGGCAAGCATCATCGCGATCATGGCGCGCTGGCTCATACCACCGGAAAGCTGATGTGGGTAGGCGGAGAGGCGGGTTATTGGCTCGGGAATACCGACCTCTTCAAGCAACCGGACGGCCTCGGCCGTCAAATCGCTACGACTTGCCTTAAAAAAGGCGGGGTTGTTAAGTTTAATAGCCTCGAATATCTGTGAACGAAGCGTCTGGACTGGATTCAGCGACGACATTGGATCCTGGAAAATCATCGCCAATTCCCGACCCCGCAGCTTGCTCATTTCCGGCTCGGACAATTCCACCAGCTCTTTACCGTCGAACCGTACGTTTCCCGAAATGTGGGCTTGCGGGCCTGCAAGATTTAAGGCTGCGAGACAGGTAACGCTTTTTCCGGAACCACTTTCTCCGACCAGGCCCATGATTTCGCCAGCTTCGACGGAAAAGTCGATACCGTGAACAACGGGCACTGCCTGCGATGGGCTTGGGCCAAATGAAACCTTCAGGTTCACAAAATCAAGGACAGTACCCACTTTACACTCTATGCCCTGATAACCGCAAAAAATTGGCGGTGGTGGTTTTGCGCCACCACCGCCAAAAGTTAGTTAGTTGACAGAGAGGTTGTCAGCGCGGAAGTCCATCAGGCCCGTATCAGAGGCCGTCCACTTGATGGCTTTCGATTTACCGTAGAACATCGGAAGCACATACAAATAGCCCGCAGGAGCTTCGTCTTCCCAAACGTCAAGCATTTTAGAGAACGCAGCTCTACGGGTCTTGAGATTGGCAGACATCAGCCCGTCGGAAGCCGCATTAAACTTCGAACCATCCCAGTATTTATGGCGCTGGAAGAATCCATCCGGACCGAACAGGCGGCTCACCTGACCAACGGGATCATTCAGATATGCGGTGCCGGACCAATTGATGATTCCGCGGCCTTTGGCCACGTCATCTTCCTGAATTTGACCCCAGTTCTCTTTGAGCTCCAGCTTGATGTTAAACCCAACGGCGCTCCACATCTGTTCGAGAATCTGCGCCGTTGACACTTCGCCAGTGTAATAGTCGTTCATATAGCGGAAGGAAATTTCTTCGCCATTATAACCAGCTTCCTTGAGAAGCTTTTTGGCCTTTTCGGGATTAAACTCGGCGCCTTTATGATCGGCGATATACATATCACCAAACGACTTCATCTGGAACCCGTTGGGAACTGTCGACATGCCGTTGAATACAGCCTTGATCAGCAGCTCACGATCGATCGCCAGGTTCAGAGCCTGACGGACTCGCTTATCCTTCAAAGCCGGATTACGCGTATCGTAGGGCATGAAACGGATGTTGCGGATCGCACCACCAGCAATTTCGGTGCCGGCGTTATCAGTAATCGTCTTGAACTGGTCAGGTTGAATTTCCGTGACAATATCGAATTCACCGGTAATCAGACCGGCGATGCGCGCGGCGGTTTCCGGCACGACCTTGAAAGTGATACTTTTGACGGCAGGCTTGTCGCCCCAGTAGCCGTCAAAAGCTTCCAGAGTATGTGACTCGCCGGGTTTGTAGGAAACTGTCTTGTAAGGTCCGGTTCCGACAACCTTTTGACCCCATTCTTCCCAACTCGCGGCTTTCAGATAAGCATCGGCGCAAGGCACCTGGCCCATCCAGCCCGACAGGCGGTTGATGAGCAATGGATCCGGTTCATTGGTCACGATCTGCACTTTATTGCCGTCGATAGCTTTAACTTCTTTGATGGTGTTGAAAAACGCCTTGCCGATCGCATAGCCGGGGCCGGAAGCGCCTTCAGTGCCATAGCGTTTCGGGCCGAACATGATTTCCACATCCTTGGCCGTGAAATCTTCACCATTATGGCATTTTACCCCATCACGGATTTTCAATTCCATGGTGGTGTCATTGATCATCTTCCATTCTGTCGCAAGACCAGGCTGTACCCCGCCAGTCTTCCAGTTGTAGCGGATCAAATTTTCTATAATGTTTTCGCCAACCCGTTCGTTGACGTTGGCATTCTGTCCCATGGGATCAAGATGTCTTGCCAGTTTTGTAACGGCGACCGTCAGAGTTGGGCGGCTGTCGGCGAATGCCGTGCCCGCCAACGCCACCGAGGTGGCGAATGTAATAGCTAAAAATTTAAGTGTCATCTAAACCTCCTAAAAAACGATTTGTTTGTCCAAACCACAAAATGAGTCAAGACCAGATCGATTATAACAGATAATTGCAATTTGGTCTAGACCAAATATTCAATGGCCGGAAAGACTTTGGTCAAACTTCCAACAGCTTAAGAACTCTGCGGGAAACTACCGATTACGATTTCCAAAACATCCGCCAGCCAGTACTCATAATCGACCCAAATAGTCACACCGTCTTTGGCCTTGATCCGAGTGATGAAGAGACCCGGGGTACCAACACGAACACCCAGGCTCTTCGCAACGGCACCAATCAAATTGGTAGAACGCGCTCTAAATCCTATTTGCTTTACTCGAACATTATATTGATTGACCAGAAAGTCAGTCAGGGGTGATTCGAATTCTGCATCCAGAAACTCCGGAAACGCAGAGCCTAATAAGTGCGACTCTTCGAAACAGATCTTACGTTCGTCTTGCAAACCCACTCCAGTGAGCACAAACATTTGAGTGCCCTCAACGCAGCCCATTAGTTTTGCAATTGAGGAAGAGGCCGGCGTCGCGCTGCGTTTAAGATCTATATTGCTCGGTTTAGAACCTAAATCGTGAATAAGCCGATATTGGTTTACATGGTTAGTAGGGTCATATCTCCACCGGGCGAGACTAACGAAATAACCGCTTCCACTCTTGCGGAAAATAAGACCCTCTCCTTCCAGTAGGCTCAAAGCCTCTCTGATGGTCTCGCGAGCAGCACCCAGCTTTGCGGCCATATCTCTTTCAGATGACAAGCGCTCGCCAGCACCGAGTTGGCCAGAATTTATTTGTTCGGCGAGATTATCTCTCAATTTCAGGTAAATTGGTGACCTATTTTTTTTGGTAATATTTTTTGACAATGCTGATAAAACTCCTGAAAAAATATGCTAATTTTCGCATAAATGTTATCTAATTGTTTGGACACATGATCTAGTTGCTCCACATTTTCGGTCTAGACCATTTGACCTCTATAATCTATCAGAATTTTAACTTACCAGCTGAGATGGAGTACAGCCGAATATCGTGACTGGGCACGATCGACCAGAAGTTTGGATCCTTGAATTTCTCAATTCGATGCAATTGTAGAACAGGTGCAGAGGAGTTTTGTAGTCATTTTATTTTCCTTTTGTTGGGGGTCAGGACTCATTCCCGGTAGTGTTGAACGCCCCGGATTGGATAAGCTTGGATAGGAGCCGTAGCGAGGGAAAGCAGATTTGAGTCAGATTTTTCCATGATTTGAGGCGAATACGCCCTGTATTTAACGAAAATCATGGGATAATCTGTCCAAACTCAGCTTTTACGCAGTAGGTTCTCTATTCTCGGACAGCCTCCCGGGCTCAGGGGTGCTGAGTAGTTACACTTTATTTTACATACCCCAGAAACACCCGTATTTGCTAACTTTCTATTTGTAACAGGAATCGCTGAAATATCCACGACTCACATACCATCCAAGACTCTATTCTCAAGCAGGGCAAGCAATCGACCGGGAATACCGCTAAAACCCCCATTACTGAGGCAACAGACCGTATCGCCAGACTGAATTTCCGCCAGCACCCTATGCAGCAGCTGTTCCGGGCTCTGGAACACGTGCAATGAGTTGGGTACACGCTGCAAAGTGGACTCCACATTCCAATCCAGCGTGGGGGGCTCTAGGACAAACAGTCGATCGGCAGCATTGAAGGCCTCTGTCAACTGCTCTCGATGCACACCCATCCGCATACTATTGGAGCGTGGCTCAAACAACGCCAGCAATCTGCCGCCATGACGTTTTTTCAAACACGCCAGTGTATATTTTATTGCAGTTGGATGATGAGCAAAATCATCATAAAGGTGCACATCCGGATGTTTAAGTAATAGCTCCAATCGCCGCTTTGGTAGCACAAACTGTTGCAGCGCCTTGACCGCTCGCCCTGTGCTGACTCCCGCATGGTAGGCTGCAGCAACCGCGGCCAGGGCGTTCATGGCGTTATGCTGGCCGGGAATTGACCAATCAAGTGATACTTCACAATGCTGCTGATAGTACACCGCTAAAACCTCGTGCAGGGTCTCGTCTACTGCAGATGAGTGCCGCAAACACCAGTCAGCAGGCTGCTCAGCTAAAGACTTACCCGCTGGCAAAACCGCATAGTTTTGTAGCTCACTCCAATAGCCCTGCGTTAGCACCTTGGCAATATTACGATCCTGCCCATTGACAAGAATACGACCCTTGCCGGGAACCGTTCTGACCAAATGATGAAACTGTCGGATAATTGCCTCAACATTATCAAAGATATCAGCATGATCATATTCGAGATTGTGGAGTACAGCAGTTTGCGGGCAATAGTGAACAAACTTGGAGCGTTTGTCGAAAAATGCGGTATCGTATTCGTCCGCTTCGATGACGAAGAATGGACTGTGACCCAAGCGTGCAGAGCAGGGGAAGTTCCCGGGTATACCCCCGATCAAAAAACCGGGCTGTAATCCTGCATGCTCGAGAATCCAAGCCAGCATACTACTGGTTGTGGTCTTACCATGAGTCCCCGCCACCGCCAACACCCAGCGACCTGGTAATACATTTCGCGCCAACCATTCCGGGCCGGAGAGGTAGTCAAGACGTTGATTGAGTACATATTCTACCGCGGTCTGCCCACGTGACAGAGCATTACCGATCACGACCTGATCAGGATGATCGAAAAACTGGCCGGAATCATCAAGATCTCGAACATCGATACCCAATTGTTGTAACTGGATACTCATCGGTGGGTAGAGCACATGATCTGAGCCGGTAACCTTGTGACCTAATTCGCGGGCAATGGCCGCAATACCGGCCATGAATGTGCCGCCGATACCCAGGATGTGTAGATGCATAGAGGTTGACTTCAGGGCATAGCAGATTGCGGTGGAAACACCATCAACACAATCACAAGCACGACAAACTGGCAACCCAAACTCAATAGCAGGCTCATGCCGGTCTTAATTTCCAGCGACTGCCGAAATACCCATGACATCACTGCGAGAAACCAGAATGCAATCACCAGCAATAGCAAAGATGGCAGTCCCAGCGAAATAGAAGACTGCTGATTTCCCAACATATAACTGACTGGTATGGTCAACAGTTGCAACAGGCTGCCGGCGCCAAACAAAGCGGTAGCAGTCTGCAGCCAACGCTCGCTTTTTCCACGAATGGACAGCACCACCCACAGGACGGCACCGAAGGCACTGGCCTGGGTCACTGCCGCCAGCCATATAGTGGCCGCACTACTGTATGGCGCATCGGTAACAACATGGGTCAAAACTGCGAAAATGAAGGTCGTTACCAGCAGTGCCGGAGAAATCGGTAGATCTTGTGGACCAGCTTTGAAACGGACAATATCCAGAAAGATACGCAGTAAAACAATCATTTGTGAGTAGTCTCCCGACAGTTTGGGAATAAAACGGAAAAGTTAATGATGCGGCAGGCATGAATGAAAAATAACCGGTGGATGATACCAATACCGAAGCCCTGTGGTCATAGCTTTTGAGGATTAATTTACCCCTCTGCTGGTATATACTGCTTCACCCTTGTCCGAAACAGCAAGTATGTACGACAATACAACACCCACGAGAATGGTAACTATTCAGCGTATTCATCTTTTGTCCCATTACAGCGTGTGTTCGTACTCGAATGGTCTCATATGACCTATATGCTCACATTCTCCGTGCGAAAATACCTGGTACCAAACCAAAATCTAAACACGCTGAATCGTTACCGAGAATGAACACTCAGAGCGATACTTGGCACACGCGATCACTCCGGAACGGATCATGAAACAAACAACAACACAATGGATAGACACCCAAAATGACTTGCGGCTGTGCTGTTCACAGCTCGAAGGCGCTGAATGGATTGTGCTTGACACGGAATTTGAGCGGGTACGCACCTATTACCCTCGTCTTTGTCTTTTGCAACTGGCAAGCAAACAAGGGATCTGGTTGCTGGATCCGCTGTGTTTATTGAATCTTGATGCTCTCAAGCCGGTGCTCAATAAGGCAGGTACTGTCATCATCCATGCCGCCCGACAAGACCTGGAAGTACTGGACTATGCACTGGGTATCTTGCCTGCAACGCTGTTCGATACTCAGGTTGCCGCTGCCTTTCTGGGGCTCGGTGATCAGGTCGGTTATGCCGCACTGGTACAACAAACACAGGGTATTGAACTGGAAAAATCACAAACCCGAACTCACTGGTGTCAGCGCCCACTGTCCGATGCACAGCTGCAATATGCCGCTGATGATGTACGCTATCTGGGCCCCCTGTACCTGCAACTTCAAGAGCAGCTTGATCAGGTGGGTAAATTACATTGGATGAAGGAAGAAATGAATAACATCGTGGCCCAACGCGCCTGGCAGCTGGATCCACAGAGCACTGCACAACGGCTGCTCGGCAGACGCAGCCAGCTCAGCCAAAGAAGTCAGAATCTTTTTGTTATGTTAGCCATTTGGCGCGAAGAAGTTGCAATACGACGTAACCTGCCACGGGAATGGGTGCTTAGCAATGACATCCTGCGACAAATTGCTGAATGCAATCCACAATCTACGGATCAACTGCTGAAACTGGCTGATTTTGGCTCTAAGATGCTGGATCGCTATGGGAAATCCATTCTACAGATTACACATTCCACAACTCCGGGCAGTGAAAATGATCCAAAACCATCCCTTACCGATAACCGCGTGCTGTTGAAAAAACTGCAGAAAATAACCGCACGGGTTGCGCACGAACACAGTGTCAGTCCAGGCCTTTTGGCTTCAAAAAAAACACTGCTGGAACTACTGGAAGGAGAAAAGGATTGTCAGCTATGCCATGGCTGGCGCCAGCAGCTACTCGGTGAACAACTAAAGGGCATCATCGCTGCCCAGCAACAGAATCACCCAACCTCTGTGTAGTACGACAATTTTTCTGCCCCGCTTGGAATAAAAGGAATCAGAGCCTTTTTTTCAACTTGACAACATGAATCGCTTCCCATAGCATGGTCGTGTATTTTATCTATAAAGTATCGATAAATTCTATGCAACGATTCAGCACATCCATCATTTTGTCCCATTACGGCGTGTGTTCGTACTCGAATGCTCACATATGACCTATATGCTCACATTCTCCGTGCGAATATGCCTGGTACTGAAGCAAAATTTAAATACGCTGAAGAGTTACAATTCTATTTAAATAAGAGGAGATTTGTGATGAAAAAAATGCCCCTACCACAGCTACTGATATCAGCCGTCTGTTCACTCGGGCTGGCCACCGCAGCAGGCGCAGCTACGAAGTGGGATATGCCCACCCCCTATGGTGATGGTGTCTTTCATACCAAAAATGTCCGAGCTTTTGCCAAGGATGTCAGCGATGCGACAGGTGGTGAGCTCAATATCGTCGTACATTCCGGTGCGTCGCTTTACAAGCACCCGCAGATCTACCGTGCTGTTCGCACTGGCCAGGTGAGTATTGGAGAAATGTTCATGGGCCTGTTAGGGAATCAAGACCCGGTCTTTAAACTGGACAATATTCCGTTTCTCGCCAGTGATTACGATGCAGCCAAAAAACTCTGGAAAGTCAGCCGCCCGGCGATCGAAAAAAGCTTGGCCAAGAGCGGTGTCAAACTTCTTTATGCTGTACCTTGGCCACCACAAGGTTTTTATACCAAAAAACCGATCACTTCGGTTAAGGACTTTTCCGGCCTGAAAATGCGTGCGTATAGCTCAACAACTTCACGTCTGGCAGTGCTCCTGAACGCTTCTCCCACGACCGTTCAGACTCCGGAAATTCCCCAGGCATTCAGTACCGGCATCATTGATGCCATGGTCACCTCTCCCTCCACAGGCGTCAGCAGTCAAGCTTGGGACTACGTTAAGTACTACACCGATACCCAGGCCTGGATTCCAAAAAATATGGTTATTGTCAACACCAAAGCCTTCAACCAACTCTCAGCAAAGACACAACAAGCCGTGCTGAACGCAGCCGCCAAGGCGGAAAAACGCGGCTGGCGAATGTCCATGGATGAGACGAGTGCGAAAACTGCCGTCCTGAAGGCCAAAGGCATGACTGTCTCTGCACCAACAGCGCAGTTCAAGGCAGAACTGCAACAGATTGGCAAGACGATGAGTGCTGAGTGGGCCGCCAAAGCCGGACCTGAGGGTGCCAAAATCCTGCAGGCTCTCAAATAATCACTGTGCAACGATCAACTCATTATCACGGGCCACCTTGTAGTATTTGACGACGTAGAGGAAATCGGACCAACGTCCGCTTATCCGCAGTAGGCTCTCTATTCTCGGACAGGCTCCAAAGAGGCTGTCCGAGAACAGGCCGACCGGTTTGTTGCTCCTGCAAAAACTACTACCTGTGCCATTCACGGTGCTTGTGCCATTCACGGTGCTTGTGCCGTTCACGGCGGTGGTAGCGAGGAGAGCACGTTAAAACAGATTTTTCTGTTCTCGGGCTGCCCTCTTACGGCCCGTGCTTTCTGTGATCCCCCTGCTTTTTGGTGCTATATATGCGCATACTGCTTGACCGTCTTTATCAAATCGCAGGTCTGCTGGCAGGTTTTTGTATCGTTGCAATGGCGGTACTGATTCTGGGCCAGATTGTGGGTCGCTGGTTTGGCATAATTGTCCCCTCCACAGAAGATTTTTCCGGTTACCTACTTGCCGCTGCCAGTTTTCTGGCTCTTCCCTTTACCTTGCGCAGTGGTGGACACATTCGGGTCAATCTGCTGATCTCACAATTGCACGGTGTAAAACGCAAAGTCACTGAAACGTTGGTACTGCTACTGAGCCTACTGTTCAGTGGTTTTGCTGCCAGCAGTGCGATTCAATTGGTTGTGGAATCCTGGCGTTTCGGTGATATCAGCCAGGGTTATGTTTCCGTCCCCCTATGGATACCACAAGTTCCGATGGCACTGGGGCTGGTAATTTTAACGATTGCACTACTCGACGAAACCGTAGCACTACGCTCTGGTAAACAGCCACAGTATCTACAGCATGATGAGAATCTCGTCCAATCCACACAAAATACGGTGGAGTAATCGATGGACAGTTCACTGATTTTATTCCTGACCCTGGCCTTGTTCGGGCTACTGGCCAGTGGCACCTGGGTCGCAGTGACCCTGTTTATCACTGCGATTCTCGGTATGTGGCTCAATAACAACAGTGATATTGGTATGATTTTGGCCACCACCACCTGGGGGGCGAGCTCAAGCTGGACCCTGGTGGCACTACCAATGTTTATCTGGATGGGTGAAATTCTGTTTCGCACCCGCTTGTCTGAGGACCTGTTCAAAGGCCTGGCCCCCTGGCTAAACCAACTTCCGGGACGATTGCTGCATGTCAATATCCTCGGTTGTGGAATCTTTGCCGCAGTTTCCGGGTCTTCTGCCGCCACAGTCGCCACCATTGGCAGAATGACTGCCCCCGAATTACAACGACGCGGTTATGACGAGCGCATGGTGTTAGGGACCCTGGCCGGTTCCGGCACCTTGGGCCTACTGATCCCGCCTTCGATCATCTTGATTGTCTATGGTGTTTCGGCCGAGGTTTCGATCTCGAGGCTGTTTATTGCCGGCACCATGCCAGGCTTGCTGTTGATCCTGTTGTTCATGGGTTATACCATCGCCTGGGCATTGCTCCATCCTGACAGAATGCCGGCAGCTGAATCTGTCGTTCCGGTATTGGAACGCTTGCGTTTATCACTGCGCCTGTTTCCGGTACTGGGGCTGATTCTGTTTGTATTGGGTTCAATTTACGGTGGCTTGGCCACGGCCACCGAGGCTGCTGTGTTCGGGGTTTTTGGTGCGCTGGTACTGTCTCTCCTCTCCGGCACCTTGACCCGCAAAACCTTTCTGGATAGCCTCATGGGGGCAACCCGCACTTCCTGCATGATTGCCTTCATTCTCGCCGGTGCGGCCTTTCTAACGGTAGCCATGGGCTTTACCGGCATACCCAGCGCACTGGCCCAATACATCCATTCGCTGGGATTGTCCCCTCTGGGTCTGATCGCGGCCCTAACGGTGTTCTTCGTCATCATGGGCTGTTTCCTCGATGGCATTTCAGTCGTGGTGTTAACCACTTCAGTCGTTCTGCCGATGGTCCAGCAGGCCGGTATTGACCCGCTATGGTTCGGTATCTATCTGGTGCTGGTGGTTGAGATGTCACAGATCACGCCACCCGTTGGTTTCAATTTATTTGTCTTGCAAGGATTGACCGGCAAAAATATTCTGCAGATTGCCCACTATGCCTTCCCCTTCTTCCTGCTATTACTGGTGGCGGTGGTATTCGTAACCGCTTTCCCACAAATTGCGACCTGGCTACCGCAGCTGATGACCCAACATTGATATGCGCCAATCAACCCCCAACATTCCCCCCGATAACCCAGCCTGTACTACGGACGTGGATCGTTGGCAGTTCTGGATCGATCGCGGTGGCACATTTACTGATGTAGTTGCCCGCAGACCGGATGGTCGCATCGTCAGTCACAAACTATTATCAGAAAATCCTGAACAGTACCGCGATGCTGCGATCCAGGGCATCCGGGATTTGATGGGGATTCCTGCCAAGCTGCCACTGCCCTCAAAACAAATTGCCGTAGTCAAAATGGGCACTACGGTAGCCACCAATGCCCTACTCGAACGCCAGGGTGAACCTACCCTGCTGGTTATTACCGAGGGCTTCGCTGACGCTCTACGGATTGGTTATCAGAGCCGACCCCGACTGTTTGATCTCAATATTCAGTTACCTGAGATGATCTACAGTCGGGTTCTTGAAGTCACCGAACGAATCGGTGCCCATGGTGATGTGCTGCAACCACTGAATGAACAACGCTGCCGGCAGGGTCTACAACGGGCCTATGATGAAGGTCTGCGAGCTGTGGCCATTGTGTTCATGCATGCCTATCGATATCCTCAGCACGAGCAACAGGTTGCTGCACTGGCTCGTGATATCGGCTTTACCCAGGTCTCTGCCAGTGCCAGGATCAGCCCATTGATGAAGCTGGTCAGCCGGGGTGATACCACTGTAGTCGATGCCTATCTGTCACCCATTCTGCGCCGCTATGTCGAGCAGGTGGAAGAGGATCTTAAAACCTCAGCCGCTGTCGCCTGTCAGTTGTTATTCATGCAATCCAACGGCGGTCTCACCGAAGCCCATCATTTTCAGGGAAAAGATGCCATTTTATCAGGACCTGCCGGTGGTGTAGTCGGTATGGTCGGCACCGCACGGGCCGCAGGCTTTGAGCAACTGATTGGTTTTGACATGGGCGGCACCTCAACCGATGTTTGCCATTACGCCGGTCAATACGAACGCGCTTTTGAAACTGAGGTCGCAGGGGTTCGCCTGCGCGCACCGATGATGCAGATCCATACCGTCGCCGCCGGTGGAGGATCCATCCTGTACTTTGATGGGGCACGATTTCGGGTCGGTCCGGACTCCGCAGGCGCCAGACCAGGGCCAGCGTGCTACCGTAATGGTGGTCCACTAACGGTCACCGACTGCAATGTCATGCTGGGCAAATTGCAACCTGAGTTATTCCCCTCGGTTTTTGGCACAGATGGTAAACAACCCCTGGATGCGGCTATTGTAGAAAAAGAATTTGTCGCCCTCGCCTCCCGGATCAACTCTGCCACCGGTGTACAACGCAGCGCAGTCCAGGTCGCTGCCGGTTTTCTCGCCATTGCGGTGGAAAACATGGCCAATGCGATCAAAAAAGTCTCCGTCCAGCGTGGCTATGATGTTACCCGTTACACCCTGTGCTGCTTCGGTGGTGCCGGTGGCCAACATGCCTGTCTGGTAGCCGATACCCTGGGTATGAAAAGAATTTATTTGCATCCCATGGCCGGCGTACTCTCGGCTTTTGGCATGGGACTGGCCGATCTGCGCTGGGTGCAGGAACAATCCATGGAGGTTTTGCTGGATGACGCCGCATTAGCACAACTGGGCACCGCGCTGGCCACCCTGCAGACCAGGGGTGAAACCCTTATGCAAGGGCAAGGAGTGGCTGCTGCCAATCTACACAGCCATCGGCGTTTGCATGTGCGCTATAGTGGCTCGGACACCGCATTGACCTTGCGATTTGACAAACTGCCAACCATGACTCATGAATTTGAACAGCTGCATCGACAACGTTTTGGCTTTATTACCGCAGACAAAGCCTTGATCGTCGAAGCCGTACAGGTGGAAGTCGTGGGTACGGGACAAAAACCGGATCTGCAAGCCCTTGCCGTGGCCCACCAACCACATGACCCTGCTCTGCCACTAGCTCATCATCCGGTTTACCTCCAGGACGACTACCAGAACGTGCCCTTCTATGCACGTGAACAACTGCCCATAGAGAAACCACTGCTGGGCCCGGCTATCATCGTTGAACAAACCGGTACCATTGTCGTTGAAGCAGGATGGCAGGCACAAATGACACCCGCACAGGACATCATTCTGGAACGCTACCTGCCTTTACCCCAAAAACTCGCAATCGGCACCACCTGTGATCCGGTGATGCTCGAGATCTTCAATAATCTGTTTATGTCCATCGCGGAACAAATGGGTAGCGTATTGGAAAATACTGCTTGCTCGGTCAATATCAAAGAACGGCTGGATTTTTCCTGTGCGATTTTTGACCAACAGGGTGATTTGATCGCCAATGCCCCGCACTTGCCGGTGCACCTGGGTTCGATGAGCCAAAGTATCAAGACCGTAATTCGGGAAAATACCGGTCGTATGCACAAGGGTGATGCCTGGCTGCTCAACGCTCCATATAACGGTGGCACCCACTTGCCGGATATTACCGTGATCAAACCGGTGCTGGATGACGACGATAACCGTGTGCTGTTCTATATCGCTTCACGTGCCCACCATGCAGACATCGGTGGCATTACACCCGGCTCCATGCCTTCCAACTCAAATTCAGTCGAACAGGAAGGCATTCTGATTGACAACTTCAAACTGGTCTCTGCCGGACAATTTCAGGAACAGGCTCTACGAGCCCTGCTGTTATCGGGCCCCTACCCAGCACGCAGCCCGGATACCAATATCGCCGACTTAAGGGCACAAATCGCCGCCTGCGAGAAAGGCCTGCAGGAACTGCGCTCCATGGTCAGTTATTTTGGACTTGATGTTGTTTGGGCCTATATGCAGCATGTACAGGACAACGCTGAAGAATCCGTACGCCGCGTGCTTGGTGCATTAAAGAATGGGCAATTTTGTTATAAAATGGATGATGGCAGCCTGATTCAAGTCGCTATCCGACTTGCTGCCGATAAACGCAGTGCACAAATTGATTTTACCGGTACCAGTACACAGCATGCGGGCAATTTCAACGCCCCATCGGCAATTTGTACCGCTGCGGTGCTGTACGTCTTTCGCTGCCTCGTCGACGACGATATCCCGCTCAATGAAGGCTGCTTAAAACCATTACACATCATCAACCCCGCAGATTCTATGCTCAACCCAAGCTATCCGGCAGCCGTCGTCGCTGGCAATGTCGAAACATCCCAGGCTATTGTGGATACCCTGTTCGGTGCACTGGGTGTGGCCGCGGCGTCACAGGGGACCATGAACAATTTTACCTGGGGTGATGAAACGTTCCAGTATTACGAGACCATCTGTGGTGGTAGTGGCGCCACTGCCACAGGGGATGGCACAGATGCCATCCACAGTCATATGACCAATACTCGTCTGACCGATCCGGAGGTTCTGGAATGGCGTTATCCGGTGCTCCTGGAGGCATTTCAAATTCGACCTGGTTCAGGCGGCGGGGGCAAATACCACGGTGGTGATGGCGTAATCCGGCGACTACGCTTTCTGCAGGCCATGTCAGTCAATATCCTTTCCGGACACCGACGCATTCCACCCTACGGCATGGCTGGAGGGGAACCTGGAAAAACAGGTTGTAATACGGTTCTGCACCCGGATGGGTCACAAACCCACTTGTCCGGCACGGATCACATTCAGGTACACGCCGGTGATATCTTCGTCATTGCAACACCAGGGGGTGGTGGCTACGGCATAGCGGACCCCATCGTTCAGGGAGCCATTGAATGAATAAAGTGGGAACGAATAACGTGGGAATAAATAATCCGGGCAAAACACCCATTGTCTCCTCGTCACATCTAATCTCGGAAAAAAGCACTGAACTCAGTGAGCTGGAATACGGACTGATTATTGCCAACAATGCCTTTCAGCGCTGGATTGAACGCTGTATGACTGCCAGTGGTATGCCAGATCTCAATTCCACCGATATTTTGATCCTGCACAATATTCATCATCGCAACCGACCAAAAAAAGTGGCCGATATCTGCTTTAACCTGAATATTGAAGATACCCATACCGTCACCTACTCACTGCGCAAGCTGCGCCGCCTGCAACTGGTTAATAATCTTAAACAGGGCAAAGAAAACAGTTTTGCCACCAGTGACCGTGGCGGTGCGCTATGCGAACAATATCGCGCAATACGGGAAGATTGCCTGGTTGACTCACTGGGAACTCTGGGCGTAAGCAACCCACAAATCGGTGAACTGGCACGGGTACTGCGGGCACTGTCCGGGCTTTACGATCAGGCGGCCCGTTCCGCCGCCTCCATGTAGTCGGCCCAGTCAACGCGCTGCCCTTTCTGCCCTATAATGCAGCGCCATGACTATTGAACTCGACATCCATCCATGCCCGTAGAGAAGAGTACCCAATCCACTTCCGGAGCATTACATTCAACCCTGGTTGTCAGCACCATGACCTTGTTATCCCGGATAACCGGGTTACTGCGAGATATGGCACTGGCACAAATGGTTGGTGGATCAGCGATGGCCGACGCATTTTTCGTGGCTTTTCGAATTCCCAACTTCTTCCGTCGTATTTCTGCAGAAGGTGCCTTCTCATCTGCCTTCATTCCGGTATTCACTGAATTCAGGAACCGGCGCAGCCAACAGGAATTGCAACAGTTCCTGAATTTTACTGCCGGCTGGCTGAGCTTTATTTTACTACTGCTGACTGCTATAGGTGTTGGCTTCGCACCACAGATCGTGTCTATATTAGCACCCGGCTTTGCTACGGATCCGGTTAAGTTTCAGTTGACTACCGATGCTCTGCGGATTACCTTTCCCTATTTACTGTTCATCTCCCTGGTTGCCATGTCAGCAGGTATTTTGAATAGCTGCAACCGCTTTGCCATTCCTGCAATTACCCCAGTGTTGTTGAATTTGAGTCTGCTCAGCGCTGTATTTTGGCTGATTCCACTATTTCCCAATGCCACTATCGGATTGTCGTGGGGGGTTTTTTTAGCTGGAGCCCTTCAGTTTTTGCTGCAGCTGCCGTTTCTTTATCGCGAGGGTTTACTACCAAAACCGCGTCTGGCCTGGAAGCTTGATAGCAAACAGGATGGTCGGGATGGGGTGCTGAAAGTATTCCGGCTGATGCTGCCGACGATCCTCGGCAGCTCGGTCGCTCAGGTCAATTTACTGGTGAGCACATTTCTTGCTTCTTTTCTAGCCACGGGTAGTGTGTCATGGCTTTATTATTCGGATAGATTAATGGAATTTCCACTTGGTGTGTTTGGTATCGCAATCGCAACTGCAATACTGCCACGCTTATCATCTCACCACAGCCATGCCTCCAGCGAAGATTTCAACGGCCTGATGAACTGGGCGTTACGTTGGGCAGTACTGATTTCCCTTCCTGCTTCGGTAGCACTTATACTCTTGGCCAAACCGATTCTGGTTACATTATTTCAATATGGTGAGTTCACCAGCCACGATGTCAATATGGCCAGTGCCAGCTTGATCGCATTTGCACTGGGCTTACTACCTCTTATTTTAGTGAAGGTACTGGCCCCGGGGTTTTATGCCCGCCAGGATACCCGTACCCCGATGCGAATCGGTGTACTCGCCGTAGTGGTAAATCTCGTGGCCAGTATTGCTCTGGTCAATATTTTAGCGCATGTTGGATTGGCACTAGCCACGAGCATCGCAGCAATTGTGAATGCAACATTGCTGTATTTGGGACTACGTAGAGCAGGTGTGATCACACCGCAGAAGGCTGAGTGGGTGGTCTTTCTGCTGCGAATGCTAATCGCCACTTCAGTCATGGCTGCTGTACTCTGGTGGGGGACCGGTTCCCTGGAGCAGTGGTTGCAGGCTTCGACGATACAGCGCGTCATACAGTTGACCACCTGGGTACTGGCCGGTCTGGGCAGTTTTACCCTGACCGCATTGGCCGCAGGTATACGGCCCCATCATTTCCGGGAACCTGTTACACCATGACGCAAACCAACAGAAAATCCCCACTATCCACTTCCAGTCTGAACTGTCAGCCACGAATCGGTCCCTGTGATGAACCCAGGATATTTACCTTGGCCCAAGCCAATGCCTTGATGCCATTGCTTCGCTCAATCACCCGCCGTGCACACCAATCCTTGCAGGCAGCCCGCAATGAGTTTGATCCTACGACACCAGCCACGGTGCAATCACGAGCCATAGAAGCCACCTATCAAGCTATCGTAGAACGCTGGGTTGCCAAAATGGAACGTTTGGGCGTTATCGTCAAAGGTCTTTGGTTGCTGGATTTTGACACCGGTGATGGCTATTTATGCTGGAAATATCCCGAGGCCACCATCTTCCATTACCATGAATATGGAGAAGATTTCAGCCAACGTCGTCATCTGCTTGAGGTCATTCGTGAGACCACACCCGACTGGGCATGAACAGCCTGGAAAACGACCGATAATTTCCTGACTCAAGGTTCACGTTTTGATTTTGTGGTAACATTGAACTTATCCACTAGCCTGTTGAAATAGTATCTTTTTTTCGACCAAAATGGCCCCATCACCCATAGTTGATATTGTATGGGTCTGCTATTGTATGGGTCTGCTATCAACCAGGCAAACCCCTGAAAAATATCCCGAGTCCACAGCCTCCTAGATAGTTACAAAACGGTGAAACTTCAGCTACCTGAATAAGAAGGCCTCTTTTTTGCCCACGGGAAGTCCGTCAACGCGCCAGCAATTCTCATTATGACAGTTTATGTCATTCATCCATGCTAAATTGAACGAAAAATGAGCTCGTAAGCCCTAATTATAGGTCTAAAATCGCGAATTTCTCCCCGTTGATAAGCGTTAAAAGTCATAATGAGAATTGCTGTCAACGCGCAAATGAGGATGACAGAAGGTGCCGGCATCGGTATGATCCTCTCTCCATACTGTCAGTTCTCCTGAAAGCTTGTTCGAGAACCGCTTTCCCTTTGATTAAGCATGCAAATAATCCGCGGACTCAATAATCTGCGCCCTGAAGATAGCGGCTGTGTCGCCACCATTGGCAAATTCGATGGTGTGCACCGTGGCCATAAAATGGTCATCGATCAGCTTCGTAACTGCGGTAATCAACTCGGCCTTCCGGTTACTGTGATCACCTTTGAACCACAGCCACCAGAATTTTTTTCCGGTGCTACAGCTCCTGCCCGGTTAACCAATTTTCGCGATAAGCTGAATGCTCTGCGGGCTGCCGGCGTAGATCGGGTTTGTTGCCTGCGTTTCAATCGCCTGCTGGCAGCAACACCGGCAGATGATTTTGTGCACCGCTATCTGGTCCAGGGCCTCGGTATCAAACACTTGGTAGTTGGTGATGATTTTCGCTATGGACGGGGTCGAACGGGAGATTTTGACAGCCTGGTAGCTGCCGGCAAACACTACGTTTTTAATGTAGAAAGAATGGCCAGCTGCATTATCAAGGGTCGTAGAGTTAGCAGCTCCTGGTTGCGCCAATTGTTGGAAGTAGGCGATTTCGTACAAGTCTGTAAAGTTCTGGGTAGACCATATAAGATGACGGGCCGCGTTCGCCATGGTCGAGAACTTGGACGCAGTATCGGTTTTCCCACGGCCAATATTGCCCTGGGGCAACGCCGACTGATTCTAGCCGGCGTATATTGCGTACGGGTTCACGGTATGGCTCCCACAGCATTGCCCGCCATATCGAATATCGGTTACCGCCCAACCATAGACAACAGCAAACAGCAACTGTTAGAGGTGCATATCATGGACTACTCCGGCAACCTATACGGACGTAACCTGGAGGTTGAAATCGTGCACAAAGTCCGGAATGAGCAAAAATTTGCCTCCATTGATGCGCTGGTATCGCAAATCCGAAAGGACGTACTTGTAGCTCGCCGCTACTTTTCCAGGAACAAGAGCCGGCCGGTTTGTCCCTCCTGATAGGAAAAAGGGGCCATAAAAAGGGGTCAGAGCCCTTTTTGTCTGGCAACATATTGATTAATAATAGAATATTAATAAAAAAGGGCTCTGACCCCTTTTTTACTAGACAAAAAAGGCTCTGGCTGCTTTTTTAAGTGAACCTTGGAACCGTGAACCTGAGTCGTTACAATACGTCGTTCAAAAAAATCATGCATTTAGCCACATTTACTGACAATACTGATGACCGACTACAAAGCAACCCTTAATCTCCCACAGACGGATTTCCCGATGCGGGCCAACCTCGCCAAACGCGAACCGGAAATCCTGACTCATTGGGAGAATATCCACCTCTATGACAGCCTGCGCAAACTGTCTGCGGGGCGGGAGAAATTCATTCTGCATGATGGTCCACCCTATGCCAATGGCGCCATCCACATCGGGCATGCTGTGAATAAAGTCATCAAGGATATTATTGTCAAGTCACATACTCTCGATGGTTTTGATGCCGTGTACGTGCCCGGCTGGGACTGTCATGGCCTGCCGATTGAACATGAAGTCGAAAAACGTCATGGTCGTAAGATTCGTCTTGATCCAAGTGCCTTTCGTGCCGCATGCAGAGCCTATGCCAGCAAACAAATCGATGCCCAACGCAAGGACTTTATTCGTCTGGGGATTGTCGGTGACTGGCAGCATCCCTATCTGACCATGGATTTTCAAGTAGAGGCCGACACAGTGCGGACTCTGGCAAAAATTATTGAACAGGGCCATGTCTACCACGGGAAAAAACCGGTCTACTGGTGTCTGGACTGTCGCTCGGCGTTGGCCGATGCTGAAGTGGAATATCAGAATCACCACTCCAGGGCCATTGATGTCCGATTTCCTGTGCTGAACAACAACGCGCTGAGTGAATGTCTGCAACTCAGTCCGCTAGGTGACGATAAGCCGGTCAGTATAGTGATCTGGACGACCACACCCTGGACTCTGCCAGCCAATCAAGCCGTAGCCCTGCATCCGGACCTGGAATATGTTTTGGTCACTTGTTCAAAAGCACGGGACAACGGCGAATATCTGCTCCTGGCAGATGATTTATTGCCCTCCTCTATGGCCCGTTGGGGTATCGAGAACTATCAGATTATCGCCCGCTCACCGGGTAAATCACTGGAAGGTTTGCTGCTCAAACACCCGTTTTATGATCGCCAGGTTCCCGTAGTATTAGGTGAGCATGTCACCACTGAAGCCGGTACCGGATGTGTACATACGGCGCCTGGTCACGGCCAGGAGGATTTTGAAATCGGTCAACAGTATGCGCTGCCTATCGATAATCCTGTGGATAGTGATGGCTGTTTTTTACAAGACACCCCACTGTTTGCTGGTGAAAATGTTTTCACTGCTAATACCCACGTCATCGCAGTGTTGGCAGAACAAGGCGCCCTGCTCTGTGAGAAGGCGATCGAGCACAGCTATCCACACTGCTGGCGGCATAAATCCCCGGTGATTTTCCGCGCCACTGCACAATGGTTTATCGGCATGGAAACCAATGGCTTGCGTGCCCAAGCACTGCAGGAAATCAAACAAGTACATTGGGTCCCGGAATGGGGTCAGGCCCGAATCGAAGGTATGGTCGGCAACCGTCCGGACTGGTGTATCTCCCGACAGCGCTACTGGGGTATTCCAATCACACTGTACCTACACAAGCAAACCGGAAAAATGCACCCCCAGACACTACCTTTCATGGAACAAGTCGCAAAAAAGGTGGAACAAGCGGGCATCGACGCCTGGTTCGACCTCGATGATGCCGAGTTACTGGGTAATGAGCTGAATAATTACGACAAAGTCACGGACGTAATGGATGTCTGGTTTGATTCCGGTAGCACCCATTTCAGTGTTCTGGATCAACGAGAAGAACTGGCGTTCCCCGCTGATCTGTATCTGGAAGGCTCCGATCAACACCGCGGCTGGTTCCAGTCAAGTTTACTGGTCAGTACCGCAATCCGCGGTCATGCCCCCTATCGCGGGGTTTTGACACATGGCTTCACGGTCGATGCCAATGGCCACAAAATGTCCAAATCCATGGGCAATGTTATCGCCCCACAGCAGGTCATTGACAAACTCGGGGCCGACATTCTGCGACTATGGGTTGCAGCAACGGACTACCGAGGAGAGATGAATATCTCTGATGAGATTCTGCGGCGAATCTCAGACTCCTACCGCCGTATGCGCAATACAGCCCGCTATTTGCTAGGCAACCTCAATGATTTCGAAGCTGATGATCTGCTACCGGCGGAGAAAATGCTGGCCCTGGACCGCTGGGCCATCGCTGTAACCAGGAATCTGCAGACTGACATTATCAAAACGTATGAGCAGTACGGCTTTCATACCATCTATCAGCACCTGCATCAATTTTGTGTCGTCGATATGGGGGGCTTTTACCTTGATATTATCAAGGATCGTCTATACACCATGCCAGCGAACAGTCGTGGCCGGCGCTCTGCACAAACGGCCATGTACCACATCCTTGAGGCCCTGGTGCGCTGGCTGGCACCGATACTGACCTTTACTGCTGAAGAAATGTGGCGCTTTATGCCTGGAAAACGGGCAAGCTCGGTGTATTTCAGTGGCTGGTATGAAGGCTGGCCGAAGTTAGCGGCAGATGGCACCGTCTCTGACGATGACCTGGATCTTAACTTCTGGGCACAGGTGATCAGCGTACGCCAGGATGTGCTGCGCGAACTTGAACGACTGCGCACCGACGGCATTATCGGTGCCGGCCTGGAAGCCGAGGTCACCCTGTATTGTGAACCCGCGTTGTATGCGCTACTAAATCGGATCAGTAATGAATTGCACTACATTCTGATCACCTCTAAGGTCGATATACAAGCATTGGAAAACCGTAGCGTAGACGCGGTCGATGGCAATACTGAAGGTCTGGCGATTGCAGTACGGCGCAGCGGTGACCGTAAATGTATCCGCTGTTGGCACCGTCGGGCCGATGTTGGTTCCGACCCCGAGCACCCGCAGCTGTGTGGTCGCTGCCTGATTAATATCAATGATCCCGCAGGACAGCCCAGAGCGTTCACTTAATGCGACTGCCCACCATGGCACGCTGGGTGCTGCTAGCCTTACTGGTTCTTGCCATTGATGCCTACACCAAATCCCTGGCCAGTACCCAGCTACTACTAGGGCAAATCTCGGTACTGCCATTTTTGGATTTATTGCTATCACATAATAGCGGGGCTGCTTTCAGCTTCCTGAGTCAAGCCTCGGGCTGGCAGCGATTCTTTTTTTCGGCTATTGCTATCGTTGTGTCCGTGGTGATTCTCTGGATGCTGGCGAGCCGACGTTACCACACGTCTACCGAGGCCTGGGGCCTGGCCTTACTGCTTGGTGGAGCCTGGGGCAATCTGCTGGACCGTGTACGCTTTGGTTATGTGGTTGATTTTATCTACCTGCACTACCAGAAATTCGACTGGCCGGTATTCAATATGGCAGACATAGCCATCACCGGCGGTGCCGCTCTGCTGATTTTAGCAGCTTGGCAAGGGCGTAATGAGAAATCGGCACAGGACTAATTTCGAGAATCTTGATGAAAATCGTATTAGCCAATCCGCGCGGTTTCTGTGCCGGTGTTGACCGTGCTATTGATATTGTAGACCGTGCTCTGGAGCTATTCGGTACGCCCATTTATGTCCGCCATGAAGTGGTCCACAACCGCTTCGTCGTCGATCGACTGCGCCGTAATGGTGCCATCTTTGTCAATGAACTTGATGAAGTCCCAGATCTGCAAACGGTTATTTTTTCTGCCCACGGTGTAGCCAGGGCAGTGCGCGAAACTGCTGAACGGCGTGGGCTGCATGTTTTCGATGCCACCTGCCCGCTGGTCACCAAAGTGCATATGGAAGTGATTCGCTACCGCCAACGTGATGTCGAATGTGTACTGATTGGCCACGCCGGACACCCGGAAGTTGAAGGCACGTTGGGTCAGGTCAATAATGGTATCTACCTGGTGGAGACCCTTACCGATGTGAATCGGTTGTCGGTAGCAAATCCAGCTCGCATTGCCTTCGTTACCCAGACCACACTATCTGTTAATGATACCGCGATGATCATCACCGCCCTCAAACAACGCTTTCCAGCCATTGAAGGCCCGCGACATAATGACATCTGCTACGCCACCCAGAACCGACAGGACGCCGTGGGGCAACTGGCACAGCGGTGCGATCTAATGCTGGTCGTGGGATCACCGAACAGCTCGAATTCCAATCGCCTGCGTGAAATTGGTCAACAAATGGGTATTCCTTCCTATCTAATCGATAACGCTGACCAAATAGAACCGCAATGGATGGGCCAGCAAATGACGGTCGGGGTGACTGCAGGGGCCTCAGCACCAGAAATTCTGGTTCAGGAAGTCATTGAGAAATTACGGCACTGGGGAGCAGATCAACTTGATGAAATCAAAGGCACCAAGGAATCGATCACCTTCTCACTACCACACGAACTGCGCCTTCAGTCATAAACCCAGGAGGCTATCCGAGAGCCTGTAAACTGCTCAGCCCCGGGCAGCTTAGCAACCGCAATCCGCACAGGACATCGCACAGACCTTGATGGAATTGCCGGATAGAATTTAGTTTCCTATCAAAAAAACGTCTGATCTTGTATCGTTGACTAGGAATGATGGTGCGCTTATGGTAGTTTCTGCGTAACTATTCAGCGTATTCATCTTTTGACACATTACGGCGTGTGTTCGTACTCGAATGCTCACATATGACCTATAGGCTCACATT